>Ga0129308_1000504_pt1 | contig 57298 bp, 42 predicted proteins | sample L827metagenome_FD_94440 | JGI IMG/M metagenome (GOLD analysis project Ga0129308, IMG submission 94440) | Ring-tailed lemur group fecal microbial communities from Wisconsin, USA - L827 metagenome | ecosystem: Host-associated > Mammals > Digestive system > Large intestine > Fecal | place: USA...
AGAATGGTCCACGCCCTCGCCCGTCTCGTCCTTCCACTTCGTGATGGCACCCGTGGGGCAGAACGTCGCGCAGCCGTAGCACGTGCGGCACTTCGAGGCGTCGATCACCACGCGGCCCCACAGCCTCGTGTCAAGCGTCACGTTCTCGGGCTCGCCGAGCTCGGCAAGCGCGTCGAGCAGGCGCTCGCGACGGTCGGGGATGAAGTGGGGCAGGGTGCCGTCCTTCATCGTCTTCATGAAGCGGGCCGCTTGGGCACGGCCGCTCTCGTCGCACACGACCTCGGGCTCGTCGGACTTCAGCACCTCAGGCGTCACCGCGTCGCTCAGGGCGCACAGCATGGAGCGGCCCGTCTCGCTCAAGAGGCGTCGGCGGTTCTCGTCATAGGGCAGCGACTGGGTGAAGGCGCTCTTCTCGCCCTCGTCAAGCATGGCATCGCGGGGCAGCTTGTCGGTGAGCTCGACGCGCACGTCGCTTCTCCAGGCACCCAGCAGCTCGTCTGCCGTGGCGGCGACCAGCTCGTAGGTCTGCTTGCCCACGCTGCGCTCGCAGGTGTCGCACGCACCGTGCACGAGCACCACCCGGTCGGCACCGGCAGCCACCAGGCTCACGCACACCGACTCGTCCACGCGGCCAAGGCAGCGCACGCGCGTTGCGCGCTGTGGGTCGACGCAGGCGGCATAGCGCTCCCAAGCGTGGTCGCACATGACGACGCCCACGCCCTTGGCGGCGATGAGCGCGTCGAGCGCCGTGGTGGCAAGAACCGCGTCGTTGGGGTTGTTCGCCTCAAGCGCGCAGGTGGGACATACCGTGGCGCATGTGCCGCAGCCCACGCACAGGTCGGAGTCGACGCTCACCTCGTCTTGCGAAATGGAAATGGCGCCCGTCGTGCAGGCGTCGGCGCACTTGGTGCACGAGGCCTTGCGGTTGCGCATGACGGCGCAGCGATACGGGAACGCCTTCAACACGTCGCTGGCGATGCCGTCAAACACCCCCAGCATTCTGCTCGTAGCCATGGCTAGGCGTCCACGCCGTCGAGGAGGTCGTCGAGCGCCTCCACCTCGGTCTGCACGAAGCCCAGGAGCAGCTCGCCGGCGCCGATGTAGAGGTCGGTCTGGGAGAAGTACTTAATGTCGGAGACGAACATGGGCACCCAGTTTGCGAGGTGCTGGCCCACGAAAGCGCGCTGGGTCTTGAGCATCTCCACGGCCTCGTCCTCCTTGCCCTCCTTGAGGGCCTTGGCCGTACGCTCGCTCATGACCTGCATGAACTCGAGCTCGAGGGCAATGTGGTCCTCGCAGTCGTTCCACTCCTCGCCCTTCTTCAGCAAGTTGGCGCGGTAGATGGCGAGCACCTCGTCGCGGGCGTCTTGCATGAGCAGGCGCTTCTCGGAGGTATGGACACTCTCAAAGGGGTAGGCGGCGGAGCGGCCGTTGTTGCCGTGGCCGATGAACGTGCGGGCATAGTCGCGCGCCAGGTCGAGCAGCGTGTCCTCCCAGGTGCCCTTGAGGTAGTTGTACATGGTGCGGTAACCGTAATCCACATGCTCATTGCCCGTGGAGGTGGGGAACTTCAGGTGACGAAGCTCCTCGAGGAACTTGCCGTCGACCTCGACGCGGAAGATGCGTGCGAGCAGGCCGTAGGTGCGGGCACGGCGGGTCATGAAATCAACGAGCTCGCAGCCCTCGACGACTTCCTCGGTCTGGTCGGGCATGGCGATGGTGTCAGTCATCTTGCAGCTCCTTTAGGCTTGTGCGGTCGCGTTCTTCTTGAGGTAGTTCTCACCCAGGTCGGTAAGGCACCAGCCGCGGTTCTTCCACTCCACGGCGCCCACCTCCTGCAGGCAGTCGATGAAGTGGCTCGGCGCCTTGTGCGGGTTCTCGAGACGCTCGTCACCTGCATAGCGGTCGTTGATGGCGCCCATCGTGCGACCCTGCTCGTGCAGGAAGTCCAACAGGTCCCCATAGATGTCGGCGTAGCGGGCGTCACGGACGCCGATGAGCTCGTCGAGCTCGGTGCCCTCGCGGCACTCGGCAAGCACGGTGAGGCCGGCGTCGGTGGCCAACCAGGTCGCCTGCTGGGGCTCCTTGATCTCGAGGTACTCCACGCCGTCCTCGTCGACGGCCTCGTCGGCGTTCTCGGGCAGCTTGGCGACCAGCGCGCCGGACTTCTCGAGCATGGTGCACAGCGACAGGGCCGAGTACACGCTGAAGCAATCCTTCTGGAACTCGTCGACCATCTCGGTCACTTCGTCGGAGGTGCGCTCCTGGCAGCACAGCTCGATAATCTTGAGGAGCACGGGCTTGCGGGCGAAGTTGCGGGCGAACAGCTCGCGGATGGCATCCTCGGGGCAGGCGAAGCGGCTCTGGTCGTAGACGCTCGGCTTCTTCTGCGACTCGGGCATCTCTTTGATAACGGGCAGCTCCTCGATCTCTTCGGCGGCGACCGCCTCAGGGTCGTCGGGATCGGGGGCAAAGGGATCGAACTCGTCGGTGTCGACGATCTCGAAGTCAAACCCCAAGTCGTCGAACTCCCCCACAGTGCTTTCGGACTCAAACTCAGACATGCGTCTATCCTCTCCCTCACTGGCGCACGGCTTGCGCTTCCAGGAGAAGATGCTAGGGTTCCTCGACACACGAGCTTCATAAACGGTGGATGATTTGGCGGGATTCGCGCTGCTCATGAAGGCATCATCGGTCATGGATGACCCGCCGAGCTGGGGTTTTGTTGAATGATGCGCGAGTGCAAAGGTTTGCGAGAGCATGCGGGAGCATCGGCTGGCGAGCAGACGAAGACATGCACAGAGGCCAGCAAGCGCGGCAGGATGCGCGGGTGCCACAGGGCACATGCGTGCGAACGAGCCGCCGCGCTGTGCTCACGCATGTGGAAGACCACTGCCGCAGTTCCAAGTGCAGTCGTGCCTCGCTCCGCACGCAACCAAAGGGCGTCCCGATAGTCCCCTCGGTGGCGCAGCAGTGCTCAAAAGTCCCAAAAGTATGCGCTTTGCTGGAAATGGTCCCGTCGCATGATTCCAAGCGAGTAAGGTGCGCCGCATCTACCTGGAGTTTTAGAAACGTGGCATCGCGCATAAAGATCCCCAGAGGATTATAACGCAGACTTTTGGCGTTTTTGGACGCTGACGGGGGCCGACTGCCAGCCAAGGGGGCCGCAAGAGGCCCCCGCCTCGCCCGCTGCACACAAAAAGGACCCCGCGAGATTGCTCTCGCGGGGTCCTTCGGGGGGTGAGGGCCCTATGCGTTAGGGTGTACGCAAAGCTTTGGCGTTACTCGGCCTCGGGATGATAGCCCATAACGGCGGGCGTGCCCTCGGGCATGATGCACGAACCAGCGCCGATCCACTCGCGGTCGCGGCGGTCGCCGTAGGTGTTGCGCAGGATGTACAGGTTCTGGGGGCCGTTGCCCTCGTCGGGGAAGCTGAACATCTCGTCCTCGGTGAAGGGCTGGACGTACTCGGTGAGCTTGAAGCGGGCGTTCATGGTGGCGTCATAGGAGACGTCATCGCCAGGCTGGCCGGGGCCCTCGAAGGACTCGAGGCCCTCGTCGAGGTCGCCGAAGAAGCGCGCACGGCCACCGCAGGTGCGGACGCATGCGGGCAGCTCGCCCTGCTCAACGGTGTCGTGGCACATGGTGCACTTCTGCACGACGTTGAGGTCCTCGTTGAGGTAGCGCACGCCGTAGGGGCAGGCGCTGATGCACAGCTGGCAGCCGATGCACTGCTCGGCGTCGATCTGCACGGTGCCGTCGTCGAGCTTGACGGAGGCGCCGGTGGGGCAGACCTCGACGCACTCGGGGTTGGCGCAGTGCTGGCACTGAACAGGCAGGTAGTACATGTCGACGTCCGGGAAGTCACCGGTGCCGCCGGCCTTGGGCACAGGGCCAACGCGCAGGGTGCGGACCCAGAAGTTGCCCACGGGGACGTCGTTGATAAGCTTGCAGGCAACGGTGCAGGAGAGGCAGCCGGTGCAGCGGTTCAGATCGGTGATGATCGCTTTCTGAGTCATTGTTAGGCCTCCGTAGCTTCCCACTCAGGCTCGCCCTCGACGCGCTTGCGCAGACCGGTGATCATCCACTGCTTCAGACGCGGGTCAGAAGCGTCGGTGATGACGGGGTTGCCGTCGGGGTCGCAAGGCACGGGGTTGCCGAACGGCGAGTTGTCGGCGGTCGCCGGGTACACGAGTGCCGGGATGGCACGGGCGTTGTGCGAACCGGAGACGGGGTCGCCGCCGCGCGGGTTAAGCGTGCAGTTGATGTTGACGAGCTCGAAGCCATGGCTCGCCGTGTCGATCTCGGGGTACCACCAAGCATGGTTGGCGTTGACAACGCCCTGCTGGATGCCATAGTAGGAGTCGATGACCTCGCGGACCTTGCCCCACGGAGTCTCGATCCACACCCACTGGCCGCACTCCAGGCCCAGACGCTCGATGTCGTTGGGGTTCATCTGGAGGCGCGGGTAGGGCCAAAGCTCACGGCACCAGGGGAGCTGACGATGCTCGGAGTGGAAGTAGACGGGCTGACGCGAACCGGTCGTCATGATGAACGTGTTGTCCGGGTATGCCTTGAGGCTCTCGACGTAGTCGGGGTTGAGGAACGTCGAGGTGTCGATCTGGTCGGCCAGAGAGGCATCGTAGTACTCGGGGTGGTTGACCGGCGAGTCGATGGGCTCGTGGTACACGGGGAACCATTCGCCCTCGTCGATGTAGGCCTCGCAGACCAGGGACCAAATCTCGACCAGGCCAGACGCCGTCATGAAGCCAGGATGGTTGTCGACCAGCGGGAACAGGTTGAAGCCGCCCTGCTGACGACGCATGCACATCTCGTGACGACGGTAGAAGCCCCAACGCTCGGGGTGCCACTCGCGGCAGTCGAACCAGCCCTCGTTCTGGAACTTCTCGGCAGCCTGCTTGAAGGTCGGGCCATCGGGGAACTCGGCGGTCTTCCAAGCCTCGGTGTTGTCGGTCAGGATGCGGTCATGGTCAGGCCACAGGTAGCTGGGGGCACCGGCCAGGGCGTTGGTGTACTCGTCGCCCAGAGCCTCGGTCCACTTGGCCACGTTGCTCTCGGAGCCAGCGGGGACGGTCGTGATGTAGTCCTCGGTGGAAGGAGCGGCCTCGGTGTCGCGCGTGTTCCACGGCACACCCATGGCGCGGTACATGCCGCAGTTCCAGTCGGGGTCGTAGATGGCCTCGCCGGGAGCCTTGATGGCAGCCTGGCCGCAGCCGAAGATGCCGCCAGCGCCCTGGGAGACGCGCGTGGTGTCGCACTCGAGCCAGTGCCAGCAGGGGAAGATGATGTCGGCGTTGCCGTTGTTGGGGCAGAACCAAAGGTTGATGTCGACGAAGAAGTCGAGCTTGGTCATGCCTTCCCAAGCGCGGTTGATGTTCGACATGTTCATGATGTCGCCGGACTGGCACACGCCGCCGTGGAGGGCGTAAGGAATGTCGTCGCGGTCGTTGCAGCATGCGTCCCACACCGTGCCGGCGTCGACCCAACGAGCCCAGTAGCGGTTCAGCGGGTAGCGCTCGGCGTCGACCTCGCCGGCGTTGCGCTCGAAGACCGTCTTGGGGTTAGGCCAGGCCTGGGAGGCGCGGAAAGCGCCGCCGATACGCTTGGCGATAACGGTCAGCTCGTCGTCAGTGGGCTCCTCGGTGCCGTAGAGCTCGGTCAGCGGGGAGTTGGCGTCCTGCTGATGCTTGATGTAGTCCTTCATCCAGCTCTTGACGCCGTCGAAATCGAGGTCGCGGCCGTCCCAGACCTTTGCCTCGTCGCCATAAGGGCTGCCAACCTGCATGTTGGAGCGGCCGGGGTTGCCGTCGAACTGCGACTTGGAGGAACCGCGGTTGCCGGCAGGCTCGTCGGCGTTGCCCGTGATCTCAGACAGGATCTGGAGGATACGGGTGTTCTGGACGCCGGTGCCGTTCTGGTCGGGAGCGAGCTGGAAGTGGATGCCGCCGTTGCCGAAGTCAGGATCGATACGGGTCGTCCAGGTCTTGACGGCAAGCTCGATGTCAGCGGCCTTGACGCCGGTGATCTCCTCGGTGGCCTCAAGGTTGTACTGGCTGGAGAGGTCGTGCAGGTTGTCCCAGACGGTGCGGCACTTGTAGGTCTTGCCGTCCTTGAGCTCGACCTCGATCTCGCCGGGGAACAGAGCGGGCTGCTTGGGCAGGCCCTCGGGGTTGCACTCGTCAGAACCCTCGGGGAAGCGCTCGGGCTCGGTGGCCGGGTCGGCGAAGGAAGACTCGTCGGGCAGGAAGCAGGGGGCGACCAGGCCGGTCGGGGACTCGATCCAACGGCCGGTGGTCGGGACGACGTGCTCCTCGCCCTCCCACTTGCCAAGCTCGGCATCCCAGTAGGTCAGGCGCTCGTTGGCCTCGTCCCACACCATGAAGCGCTGGTACTTGCCGTCTTCCTTGATGTCGGCCTCGGTGAGCAGGCGGGTCTTCATCTCGATGCCGCCGTTGCCCTCAACGAGCCAGCCCTCGGTCAGCCACGGCTTGTCCTCGACCACGAGGAACGGGGCGTTGGACCAGCGGCGCACCATGGTGTCGTCGTAGGCCTCGTTCTCGATGATCCAGTTGAGCCAGCACAGGCCCAGGGCGCCGTCGGTGCCGGGGCGCAGGGGCAGCCAGATGTCGGCCTCCTTGCCGGAGGGGCAGATGCGCGGGTCAACGAGGATGTGGTGGGCAGCATGGGCCATGACGTCGTTGATGCCACGGTTGTTGGTGTCGTAGTTGGAGATTGCGGTCTCAGTGCCCCACTGGACGTAGACCTTCGGCTCCTGCTCGACCTCCATCCAAGGAGAGCCCATCTCGTCGGTCATGATGCCGCCGAAGTGACGCGGGCCCTTGCAGACCTGGTAGGCAAGGTGAGCGTTGGGGGTGCCGAAGAGCTGCTTCATGCCCTGGTAAGGACCAAGCGACCAAACGCGGGAGGTACCGCACATAACGAAGATGGACTGTCCGCCGTACTTGTCGACGCACTCGCCCAGACCCTTGCCGGCGAGCTCGAAAGCCTCGGCCAGAGAGATGCGGACCCAGCCGGGATCGTCCTCGCCCTTGGGGTTGGTACGCTTGACGGGGTAACGCACGCGGTCGGGGTGATAGGCAGCCTGCAGCGAAGCCTGAGACTTCGAGCAGCTGTGACCGCGGGAATGGTTGGACTGGTCGTCGCCCTCGATCTTGACGGCCTTGCCGTCCTTGACGGTGACCCACACGCCGCACTCGATCTTGCCGCAGGCACGGCAGCAAGAACGGACACGCTTGACCTCGCCGGCGTTCTCGTCGACGCCCTCGGCCAGAGCCTGCAGCGGCTTGGTGGTCGAGGAAGCGAGAGCGCAAGCAGCCGCTGTGATTGCGGTTGCCTTGACGAAGTTACGGCGGCTCATGGTGAGCTTAGCCATACGTTCTCCCTCCATAGTGGTGGATGTTCGCACCCGTTTGGGTGCCGGTGTTGCCAAAGGACCCGCGCCGGCGTCGTGCCGGCCTCGTGCGCTCGCTCCGGAAGAAAGCGTCGGCGGCATCGACTGCAAGGCGTCCCCCACATGCCGCACGCGCCTTTCGGCAACGGTTGCATACTGGCCCGCGCACGTCGGTGTCGACTCAAGACGCATGGTCGATTCTGATGGGTCCGCTTCTTGGATGAGGGCCGCCGCAAGAATCATGAACGTGAGATGATGAGGTGTTTACCTGGTATTTTCTTAACGAATGACGCGGACTATCCAAAAAGGAGGCTGGAGGAAACTGCCTTGCGCGCAACCAAAACGAGTCAAACATATCCCCGAATACCCCTGCGAAACGCGACGGTCATGCGTATAATGCCTGAGCGTATAAGGACATGAGGGGCCAGGGGGAGACAACCGATGTCGCAATGGACGCGTGAGATCACGCATGCTTTGGGGTTCAACGAGCAGCACGCCGAGCCAGGAACGGGCGCAGCGTTGGCCTTTGCGTTCGGGGCCGCCCTGCAGGCGCCGTTCAGCATCTTCCATGCCACCACGGCCACCTTTGCCCCCGAGGCGGCGCATGCCGTGTCCATCCCGTTCTTCTTGGCCATGGCGGTGTTTGCAGGCATCGTGTCATATCGCCGGGCCGAGGCCTACGAATACTTCTGCAAACCTTCCTGCGCTATCACCTGGTCGCTTGTGTGCGCAGCCGTGGTGGGGGCGATTCCCCTTCTCGAGGCGGCGCAGATGGCGAACGTCGTGCTCCTGGCAATTGTAGGCGCTGCGCTCGGCGTGGGCCTCACGGCCATCTTCTTGTTCCTGGCACACCTCTTTACGCGCACCTATATACCTGACATCGTAAAGCGCGCGTTTGCGGGTGCGGCTTTTGCCATCCTGCTCGAAGCAATGATCATCGTACGCCTGCCGGATCCTTGGAGCTACGTCGCGTGTGCGGCGCTTCTGGCCATCAACGCGCCGATTCTGGTCATGCTGCTCAAGACCGCCCCGGCAATCGGCGATGTCGCACATTTCAGGGCGTACAGCGAGCGACCCGGTGAGTTTCGCCTTTTTGCGGCCAAGGTTGCCATGCCGGTGGCGTGCACGGGCATCGTGCTGCGCATGTTCTACGCCCAGTCGGAGCACTTTGCGCAGAGCCTACCGGCCCCCGGCTTTCTCAACGACGTGACGTTGGCACTGTTCATCGGCGTTGCCTACGTCATCACCTGCTTCGCCATCTACGGTGTGCGCAGCTTTGGGTGGCCGTTTGCCCAGTTCTTCAGCTTCCTCATCCCGCTTGTGTGCCTCTATGGCTCCGTCAGTGTCTCCACCGTCGTTGCAAACACGGCGGTCTACGATGGCGGCACAGCCATGATGGTGTGCGTCACACTCGCGCTTACCTGGTCGTTCATGGGCGGGGCAAGCCTTGAGTACCTGCTCCGCAGCGCCTCGGTGTTTGGCATGGGCCTGGCAAGCCTGGCCGTGGGCATTCTTGTGGGCGGCATCTTTGTACATGTGGGTCTTCTGGGCACGCCGCTGGGCAGCATCTTGCTCGCACTCGTATGCCTCGCCATGGCCATCGGTTACCTGCCGCCCCGTCCCGCACCCAACCTCACGCGCTCGAACTACACCACTCCCCTACGCTCGGTGACGGTGTCTGACGACAAGCCGGAAGAGGCAGACAACGAGATTGCAAGCGAGGAAGAACTCGCCAGCGAGGCGGCCGCAGCCGCAAGGCCGCACACTCCCATGAGGGGCCGCTTCATGCGCCGCTGCGACACAGTGGCACAGACCTTCTTGCTTTCCGCGCGTGAGACCGAGGTGCTCTACCTGCTTGCCAAGGGCCGCTCGATGAACCACATCTTGGAGGAACTCGTCATCTCCGAAGGCACCGCGAAGACCCACATCAACCACGTGTACAAGAAGCTCAACGTCCACTCCCGCCACGAGCTCCTCGACCTCATCGAGTCCATCGAGGTAGAAGACGTGGACTTCGAAGGGTAAGGCGACAGCTTCCCGCTGCCAACCGCTCACAAAAAGGCCCGGCAACTCATGCGCACCGTCGCGCTGAGTTGCCGGGCTTTTCGATTGCTGCCCTTATACCGCGAGAACGCAGCGGACGAGGTTCCACCCTTCCAAAAGCGGGTTCTCACGCGCAAGGCGCCGGGAGGCGATGCGTACTGGACGTACACCAGGGGTGCACACCGCACGTAAGCCTCCCGACACGGAGCAATCTGTGCGACGAGCCCCGCGGAAGGAAGCGGACGAGGTTCCGCCCACTAAAACGCGGGTTCTGATGCGCAAGGCGCGCGGGGCCGCAGCGTACACATGGTACGCAAGGTCCCGCGGAACGCAGCGCATCAGGTTCCGCCCACTAAAACGCGGGTTCTCACGCGCAAGGCGCCGGGAGGCGATGCGTACTGGACGTACGCCACAGGTGCGCACCGCGCGTGAGCCTTCGCGCGCGGTGCGTTCTTAGCGACGAGTCCCGTGGAGAACGCAGCAGACGAGGTTCCGCCCTTATAAACGCAGGTTCTCGCCGGCAAGGCGTCGGGAGGCGATGCGTACACACGGTACGTGAGCCTCCCGAGAACGCAGCCGGCGAGGTTCTGCAACTATCCGTCGCGTTCCCAGGTGGCTTTATTGGTTTCGGTCTCCCACACCTCCACCCTGTAGCAGGTGGGGCCCACCTGATCGGCGCACCATTTCGCGATGTTCTCGGCCGTGGGGTTGCACGGCAGGGTCTCGTTGAGGTTGGTGTGGTCGATGACGCCGTGGATGTTCTTCTTGATGCGCGTGAAGTCCACCACCATGCCGTCCTCGTTGAGCTCGGCGGCCTTACAGTGCACCACGACGATCCAGTTGTGGCCGTGCAGCGCCTCGCAATAGCCTTCCAGGCAGGAGTTCACCGCGTGGGCACCGGAGATCTCAAGTCGTTTGCTCACGTAATACATGCTCATTACCCCTGGTATTCGTCAAAGAGGGCTTTGAACGCGGGCAGGGAGTTCTCGATGGTCTCCTTGGCCACGCAGTAGGAGATACGCACCCAGCCGGTCATGCCGAAGGAGTCGCTCGGCACAAGCAGCAGCTCATGGTTGTCGCGGGCGCGCGCGGAGAACGCCTGGGCGTCGGGCTCAAGGGCGCGAACCCACAGGTAGAAGGCACCCTCGGGCTCCACGCACTCATAGCCGATGCCGCGCAGGCCCGTGAGCAGGATGTCGCGGTTCGTGGCGTAGGCGGCAACGTCGGAAGGCAGCGTGCAGCACTTCTCCACCACCTTCTGCACGATGGCGGGGGCGCACACATAGCCCAGGGCACGGCCGGCACCGCAGATGGCAGCGTAGACCTCCTTGTGGGCGGGCATGGTGTTAGGAACGAGAACGTAACCGATACGCTCGCCAGGCAACGACAACGACTTCGACCAGGAGTAGCACACCACGGTGTTCTCATAGATGGCGGGCACCCACGGCACCTCGACGTCGGCGTAGGCAATCTCACGGTAGGGCTCGTCGGCAATGAGGTAGACCGTGCGGCCGTTGGCGTCGCTCGCACGACGCAGGATGTCGGCGACGCCCTCGAGCACCTCGCGGGGATACACGGCGCCCGTGGGGTTGTTGGGCGAGTTGATGATGACCGCACGCGTCTTGGGGCCGATGCGGCCGGCAAGGTCGGCGAGGTCGGGGTACATGGTGTCCTGGCACGCAGGCGACAGCACGCAGGTGCAGCCGGCGTTCTCGATCCACATGCGGTACTCGGGGAAGAAGGGGGCGATGACCACAATTTCGTCGCCCGGCTCGGTGAGGGCGCAGATGCTGGCGTCGAGCGCAGCGGCGGCACCCATGGTCATGTAGAGCATGCTGGCGTCGTACTGGGTGCCGAAACGCTCATTCAGGCTGTTCGCAATGGCCGTGCGCGTGGAGACGTAGCCCGGAGCCGGGGTGTAGCCGTGCAGCTCGACGGCGGGCGTGTCGAGGGCCTCGATGAACGCCTGCTTCACCTGGGCGGGAGCCGGGATGGAGGGGTTGCCGATGGAGAAGTCGAACACCTTGTCGGCGCCGATCTGCGCCTTGCGGGCCAGGCCGTAGGCGAACAGCTCGCGGATTGCCGAACCCTGGGCGCCCAGCTCATAGTACGTAGGATTGCAACTCTCAGGCATGGAAGCTCCTTTGCATGTAGGGGCGCTCTACCCCTGGTCCGACACACAGGCGTGCACCGGAAACCCAGCAGGCGAAGCGCAAGTGAGATGCGCGCTATCATAGTGCGCTTGGAGACAACGCGGGTCCACAGCCCGCTAAGCGACAAAAAAGCGCCCCCGACGTGCATCGAGGGCGCTGGAGAAAACCTTGTGGCTGAACGCCGCGTTCTAAACCGGCAGCGCACCTACTTCGTGGGCTGGAAAAGCTCGCCTGCGGTGGTGGCGAGGCCCGCCAGACCCTGAATCTCGCTGGGGATGATGATCTTGGTCGCCTGGCCGTCAGCCACCTGCGCGAGGGCCTCGAGACTCTTGAGGGTAAGCACTGCCTGGTCGGCACCGGCGGCCTTCACCATCTCGATGCCTTCGGCCGTAGCCTTCTGAACTGCAAGGATAGCCTGCGCCTCACCCTGGGCCCTAAGGATGGCAGCTTCCTTCTCGGCCTCGGCGGCGAGAATCTGCGCTTGCTTGGAAGCCTCGGCGCGGAGAACGGCAGATTGCTTCTCGCCCTCGGCGACCAGAATGGCCGACTGCTTCTCGCCCTCTGCCTGCAGGATTGCCTCGCGGCGCTCACGCTCGGCCTTCATCTGCTTCTCCATGGAGGCGCGGATGGCCTGCGGGGGCTCGATGTCCTTGAGCTCGACGCGGTTGATCTTGATGCCCCAGGCGTCGGTGGCGTCGTCGAGCGCGATGCTCATGCGGGAGTTGATGGACTCGCGCGAGGTGAGCGTCTGGTCGAGCTCGAGGTCGCCGATGATGTTGCGCAGCGTGGTGGCGGTGAGGTTCTCGATGGCGGCCATGGGGTCGCTCACGCCATAGCAGAAGCGCTTGGCGTCGGTCACCTGGAAGAAGACGACGGTGTCGATCTTGACAGTGACGTTGTCGCGCGTGATGACGGTCTGCGGCTCGAAATCGACGACGTTCTCCTTGAGCGAGACCTTGGCAGCGACCTTCTCAACGAAGGGAAGCTTCAGATGCAGGCCGGCCTTCCAGGTAGAACGGTAGGTGCCAAGGAACTCGATGATCCATGCGTCAGTCTGCTCCACCATGCGGATGCAGCGCGAGATGGCATAGATCACGATGAGCGCGGCGATGATGACGACCAGGATGCCGGTCAGGTCAGTTCCGTACATCATAGGTAGAACCCCTTTCGTAGCTGCGGAGCTTTCATATCAAACAAACTGCACGTACGTTAGCCGAGCGGGCTGACGACCAGGACGGTGCTCTCCACCGCCTCGACGCGCGCCTTGCTGCCAGCAGACAGGGCCGAGCCGTCCTTGGTGCGAGCGGTCCACGAGACGTCGGCCAGACGCACGCGGCCCGTACCGTCCTGGGGAATGCCCTGCACCACGGTGACCGAGCGGCCCACGTACTCGTCGGAGTTCGTGACGGCGTCCTTCTCCTTGGACTCGCTCGACTTCTTCATGAAGGGGCGCAGCGCCGCCAAACCCAGCGCCGAGCACACCACGAAGACGATGACCTGCGCGAGCAGGTCGGACACAAAGAAGCTCACGACAAAGGTAATGGCAGCGCCCAGGCAGAACCACAGGCACACGAGCGCAGGCGCCGCGGCCTCGGCCAGGCCCAGTGCGACGGTGATGCCGAGCCAAATGATGGGCGACATGAACGCACTCCTTTCTATCTCCCCTTGGTACCTATATATAGATGCGACCAGTATAACCCCACACCGGACAGTTTTGAGTAGCATGGGCAAGATAGGCGAGGTGGGAGCCGTCTTTCGAGTCGCTGCCGTTCGCGCTTGTCAGACCCCTATTGCGGGCGCGGGCCGTCACTCCTTGTGAAAATGCAATCGAGCCGTGGCAGAAGCGCGGCTTCGGGTTCGCTACACTTGACACGTCGGTCACTGTCCACGAAGGGATACATTTATCATGAAGCTCGGCGTCCTGCTTATGAACACCGGTACCGCAGACGAGCCCACCGTTGAGGCCATCGCGCGTTATCTGGGCGAGTTCCTCATGGACCCCGCCATCATCGGCGCACCGTACTTCATTCGCAAGCCCCTCGTGCAGCACATCTGCAAGACGCGCCCGAAGCGCACGGTGGACAACTACCGCGAGTTCTGGACGCCGGAAGGTTCCCCCTTCATGATTGCGAGCAAGGCTCAGGCGACGCACCTGCAAGAAACCCTGCGCCTGCGCGGTGAGACGGGCGCCCGCGTGGTGCTCGCCATGCGCTACGGCAACCCGAGCATCGCGGCCGGCCTGGAGGAGCTGCAGCAAGCCGGATGCGACACCGTGGTGCTGCTCCCCTGCTACCCCATGCAGGTAAACGCCTGTGCCGGCACCTGCCTCAAGGAGGCGCGGGCGCAAATCGCCAAGCTGGGCAAGCGCGGCTGGAAGCCCCGCGTGGTGGACGTGCCGAGCTTCTACGACCAGCCCGCGTGGCGCGAGGCGCTCATCGAGGCCGTGCAGACGGCCTGGACCTACACGCCCGGTTCCAAGTTCCTCGTGAGCTGTCATTCCACGCTGCTGGCCGACATCGAGGCCGGCGACCCGTATCGCGACCAGGTAGAAGCCACGCGCGACTTCCTCGCGGAGGCACTCGGCATTCCCGAGCAGGACGCCCTCACCTGCTACCAGTCGCGCTTCGACAACCGCAAGTGGCTCCAGCCCCTCACCGAGCCGACCGTGGTGGCCTTGGCCGAGCAGGGCGTGCGCGACATCTGCGTCGTGTGCCCCATCTTCACTGCCGAGAACACCGAGACGGCCATCGAGGTCGACCGCGACCTGCGCGCGACGTTCATGGAGCATGCCGGCGAGGGTGCCCGCTTCACGTACGTGCGCGCGCTCAACGACGCTCCCGGTCTCATCGGCGCGCTCGCCGACGCCGTGCAGGACGCGCTTGCCGGCCAGGCCCCCGACGTCCTGACCACCGGCCTGGGTGCCGACACGAACGTGCCCCGCCCCGTCTCCGAGCACTGCCCCGCGCATAAGTAGGAGCTAGGGGGCGCAGGCGCAAAAGCGGCCAATCCTACCCGGAAGCTACCAACCCCACCGGCTCAACATATCACCGAACAACAAGAGCCCGGCCGCCCCTACACTTGGAGCAGCCGGGCTTTTACCATTGCCACATGCCTCACAAACAGCTGCAGGCACGACACTGCAAAAAACTTTCGATGAATCGAAAGTTCCGGCGATTTGGAGGCAAGTCTTCGAGTCAATCGAAAGTTTTGCTGTTTTGGAAGCAAGTCTTCGGGTCTATCGAAAGCTTTTCAACCTCCAAAGACACGCCTTCATGTCCATCGAGAAGCCTTCATCGCGCGGCTTCCCCTCTTGTTGCCGCCGGCTTCACAGTGCTACCGGGGCAAACCGAAAGTCCCCGGCGTCAACCTCCTCCGCCGCATCCCGGGCCTTCGTGAGGGAATCACGAGCGTCGGCGTCAAGCAGCAGGTTGGCCTCGTAGTAGACCCCATAGTTCGAGCGGCCGAAGTCACGTATGGCATAGCTTTTACCAATCTGGCGCGCCCCCGTGACGAGAAGGGCCTTATGCGAGATTCGCTTCCACTCCAAAAGACGCTCAGTGACCTTGCGACGCAACATACAGGCCCCCCTACACGAATTGGCAAATTCTATAGCCAAAATACTACACGAATTGGCAAATAGCATCCGGAACAGACTTCATTTGCATTGCATCCGTACAGACACCGGTGTCGGATACAGCTTCGGAACCGGCATCTTCGTTTATACGAAAATCCCCGCTTGACTCTTATATACTACCGCAGTAGTATTTTTGATGCCGTACTACCGTAGTCGTATCAAGCAAGTGTGAGGGAAAGGTTCGCGTCATGGAGGTTCAGCTGTTCGACTCCGAGCTCAAGGTCATGGACGTGCTTTGGCGCGAGGGGCCCTGCACCGCCAAGCACGTGTGCGAGGTGCTCAAGGACGAGGTTGGCTGGAACGTCAACACGACGCGCACCATCATCAAACGCTGTATCGAGAAGGGCGCCATAGAACGAACCGAACCCCATTTCATGTGCAGCGCGATCATCCCCAAAGAGGAGGTGCAACAGGCCCAGGCCAACGAGCTCATCAACAAAGTGTTCGACGGCTCGGCAAGCGGCCTGGTAGCGGCGCTTCTCAATCATCGGAAGCTCTCCCGCGAAGAGATCGACAAGCTCAAGCGCATTGTCGACGAGCTCGAGTAGCCTGCAGGCAGAAGACGGGAGACGGACATGCCGACAGTCGATTTGCTTTCCATGAGCCTCACCGGCGCCGCCATGGCGCTCGCCGTTGTAGTGGCACGGGCCTTGCTGCTCAAGCGCCTGCCCAAGACGACGTTCGTGGTGCTGTGGATGCTCGTGGCTCTGCGACTGCTCGTGCCCGTCGCCATGCCCATGCCCGTCAACGCCTACTCGCTGCTCGAAAAGCCTGTCCAAGTTGTGGCTGAGAAAGTCGGCACACTGTTTGGCCAGGCAGATACCGGTAGTACGGCAGCTCCGGAATCAACAAGCGACACAAACGCACTCGCCCAGGCATCAGGTAATACGGCACCTGAGGCCACGACGGCAATGGGCGACAATGCGGCAATGCAAGGTAGTACGGCAACTTCCTCAGAGTCCGCACCCAGCTCATCAGCACGGAATAGCTCGGCAACAGCAAACGCCCAGGCAGACACGCCGGTCAAACCAGAATCGCAGGAACTGCCCGCCGTTCCTTGGAACGTCCTCTGGGCGGCAGGGACCGCCATCTGCGCAAGCGGGTTTGTCCTCTCCTATCTGCGCAGCAAAAACCGCTTTGCCTCCTCGCTCCCCGTGACTGACGAGCGAACGCTTGCCCTCTTCAGCGAAGCGTGCAAGGAAACGGGCGCGCTGCAAGTCGTTGAGCTACGGCAATCCGACGAGATCCATGTCCCCCTTACCTATGGGGTGCTACATCCCGTAGTGCTTATCCCCAAAACCTGCCTGTACGCTGAGGTCATGGACGATGCCCAGGCACGCTTTGTGCTAGCGCATGAACTGTGCCATGTGCGCAGGCACGACGTGGCGCTTAAGTTCGTACTGGCAGCAGCGGTGTGCCTGCACTGGTTCAACCCCATGGCCTGGATTATGTGGGTCCTGGCCATGCGCGACATCGAGCTTGCCTGCGACGAGACAGTCGTGCGCCTGCTCGGCCGAAACGACCCAGGCACCACCCGGGCCCGCTATGCACGCGCCCTCATCTCAATGGAAGAATCCAAAAGCGGTCTGGCACCGCTCACACTGTGCAGCGCCTTTAACAAGACCGCCATCGAAGAAAGAATCGTGGCAATCATGAACATCAAGAAAACGACCTGCGCGACTTTCATCGCATCGTCTCTGCTTATCGTTGGTGTGCCGGCAGCTTTCGCCAGCACGACGTACTGGGGCCTGCCCAACGGCGGCTCAGCCTATCAGTACACGTTCAACCCCGCCGACATCGAGAGTTTTACCGACGCGGACGTCGAGACCACGGAAGTGGCAAGCGAGGCCCCCTTCTCGAGCGCAACAGAAGACACCGCTGACCAGATTGGCGCCGAAGCCGTGGAGGGCCGCTTTTCAATAGGTGGCGTCGCCCAATCGGGTGACACCGCTACTAGCACGGATGAAGAAGCGGTGGGCGTCGAAAACCCCTACGGTGGTTCAGTTTCCGCCTCGCAGGTCATTGACAATTACCTCATCACGAGCGTCGCAGCAAGCAACGACTCCACGGCGGTCGAAGTCACATCCGAAGGAAATCTGCAAGCAAGCAAAGTGACCACCTTCCTCGACACGCTGAAAGACTTCGGGCTCGATTGGGAAATCGCAACCGAAACCTACGACGAGGGCACGACGCAAAACACTCTCGCCATAACCTACAAGGGTCAGGCAGTCCATGCCATCTACGACCCGCAGAGCGGCACGCTCATTACCTCCGGCGAGGGCGACTACATGCATGGCAAGAACACGGGTGTCGATGCCGTCGACCTGGTAGTTGCCTATGACAAGGTAAGCAACAAGCCCACCGGCCTGGATATCTCACCCACCTTGGATGACGACGTCGTAAACGGCACCGTCCCCGTGACCTCCTGGAGCACATTCGCTCCTCAGCAGGCAGGTGGCCTAGCAACTGAGGAGACTAGCCTGGATGCCACAGCCGAACAAGCCACCGATGCATCAGAGATGTCTGAGGCCAGCACCGCCGAGCTCATCAGCCTATTCGAGCCTTATACCAAGTTCGGCCTGTCCTATAACCCCCAAAGCGGTGCCGTCACCTATGCCAATCCTTCGTTCTCGAACACTGAACCTCAAGTCGTGAGCAACTTCACCGACGTGAAGTCCATGACAAAGGACGCAAAGGGCGAGGCCGTAGGCAACGTCTTTACGTACAGTGACGGCACGGATCGAGGCATTAGCCTTCGTGCCGTCCGCGACTTCTCCGGCACGCTTGTCGGCCTTGAGGTCGAGGAGAACCAGAGTTAGGGCTGCGTCAGATTCCTACCGCCGCACAACCTTCTGAACTACCCGAGCCCGCCGGTCTCACAACCGGCGGGCTTTCATATGACGGCCCCCTACGCCGTGCGCTCGACTAGCCAGTGGCGGAGGTGCTCGGCCATGCGAGTGACTTCGGTGGCGGCGGCGGGGTTGGTAAACGGCAGACCCAGGAGCTTCCACACGTAACCTTGCTCGCAGGCAACGCGCAGGCCATAAGGATGCACGACCTCAAAGAGCAGGCAGGGATAGCTCACCACAATATCGGTCGGCGTGGAGCGTTCGGCACGCTTGACGGTGCGGTGGCCGTAGAAGGCGTCACGCACGGCAGGCGAAATGTCACCGGCAAGAATCTCAGGCAGGGGAACGTCAAGCACCTGGGAGATATCCGCCTCCCCCACCGCCTTCAAGATATCCACCTTGTCGGCATCTCGCAGGATGTCGCAAAACATACGCGTGCGCGCATCGAGCCCCTCAGGCAGGCGATAGTCGCTGTGGGTGCCCACGACCGTGGCGATGAACCGAGAAAGAGCTGCGGCACCTTCAGCCGGCTCCAACCCACCGGCACACTGTCCGTCCCCCTCTTCTCTGTCCACGAAATCCCACAGGTGCCCCTCAACAAGCAGCACGTGCACGCCCAGGGCGGCATGGCTTTCCGAGCGGGCGTCGCTGAAGGTGCCGTAGCGTCGCACCTGCTCAAAGCGGCCGATGTCGTGCAGCAAGCCGCACAGCCAGGCAAGGTCAATGTCTTCGGCCGCCAGTCCCTCATCAGCCGCGATGCCTTCGGCCAGCCCTGCCACGCGATACGTGTGCTCCACCTTGAGCGCAATCTTGGGGTCGGCCGGGTCATACGCGGCCACATACCCCTCGAACGCCTTCAAACACCTCGCGCGATCGATCTTCATCAGCTCATCCTCCGTAGATTCGCGTCTCCCACGCACAAGGATGCCGCTTTCCGCCCAACCGATACAACCCCGCGAGCAACAGGTTGAGAAATATCACGTTTCCAACCCCATCTCCCCGTCAAAACGTTAAATACTTCAACCCATCCCTCGCCACGCACCCCCGCCAGCCCCCGCAGGCGGCGGGTAAGGCCCAGGCGCAGTTCCGCAGTGAATCGCAAAAGGCCGATGCGGCATAGCCGCACCCCCTACACAAACGTGCCCACCGTGCGTACTCTGCACGGCGGGCACAACCTACTTACAGACCTCTTTACGCCCCATATCGAGCCCCTGCAAGAAACCACGCTCCGGCAAATAAGGCCCAAGCGCAGTTCCGCAGCGGCGCCGTGCGCCGCGAGGACTGTCTGAGCATTGGGCCTTATTTGCCGGCGGCCGTGCCCTTGCGCTCGTCCAGCATCTCCCCCAGCGTCCTCCACGCGAGCTCCGCGCACTTCACGCGAGCGGGCATCCTCGCCACGCTCTGCAGGCAGGCGGCGTCGCCCAGCTCCTCGAGCACCTCGGGGTCCTTCTCCTCGCCGCGGGCCATGCGCTTGAAGACCTCGCACAAGTCGCGCGCCTCGTGGGCGTCCATGCCCGTGATGAGATCGCTCATCATGTCGGCCGAAGCCTGCGAGACGGCGCACCCGATGCCCTGCCAGGCAGCTTCCTCGATGACTCCCTTGTCGTTGATACGCAGCGACAGCGTGAGGTCATCTCCGCAGGAGGGGTTCACGCCCTCGTGCGTACAGGTGGCGCATTCCATCTCATACTTGTAGTCCGGGTCGGAGCTGTGCTCCATGAGCGCCGGCGTGTACAGCGGGTTAATTGGTGCCATGGAACATCCCCCAGACTCCTTCGAGGCCCTCTACCAGGCGGTCGATGTCGTTCTTGTCGTTATAGACGCCGATGGAGGCGCGGCACGACGAGCCCATGCCGCCCAACCAGGTAAGCAGGGGCTGCGCGCAGTGGTGCCCCGCTCGGATGGCCACATTGTAGCCGTCGAGCAGGCTCGAAACGTCGTGCGGGTGGATGCCCGCCACATTGAACGAAAACGCGCCGTGGTGGCGAGCCGGGTCATGGCTGCCCATGAACTCGATGTAGGGCAGCTCCTCCATGCGCGTCACGAGGTAGCGCATAAGCGCGTGCTCGCGCGCCACGAGGTTGTCCATGCCGATGGACTCCACGTAGGTGAGCGCCGCGTCGAGCGCGTAGGCGCCGGCCGCGTCCTGCGTGCCTGCCTCGAACTTCTCGGGGATGGGCGCCCAGGCGGCCTCGGTCTCGCTCACCCAGTCGATCATCTCGCCGCCGAGGAGCATCGGCGGCATGGCCTCGAGAATCTCGCGCTTGCCCCACAGCACGCCGATGCCCATGGGACCCATGATCTTGTGGGCTGAGAAGGCGTACATGTCGGCGCCGAGGTCGCGCACGTCCACTGCCATGTGCGGCACGGCCTGCGCGCCGTCCACCACCACGTAGGCGCCCATCTCGTGGGCACGCTTGGCGATGGCACGCACGGGGTTCTCCACACCCAGCACGTTGGAGACCTGGCCGATGGAGACGATGCGGGTCTTGGGGCCGATCTTGGCCTCGATCTCCTCGCCGGAGATGACGTAGTCGCCGCCCTTCTCGGGGCGCAGGTACACCAGGGTCGCACCCGTGGCGCGGCAAAGCTGCTGCCAGGGGATGAGGTTGGAGTGGTGCTCCATGATGGAGATGACCACCTCGTCGCCGGGCTTGAGGTCGCAGATGCCGGCAAGGCCCTTCGCGGCGAGGTTGAGTGCCTCGGAAGCATTGCGCACGAACACGACCTCGTCAGCCTCAGGCGCCCCGATGAAGCGAGCCGCGTGGGCGCGCGCCCGGGCGATGGCCTCGGTCGCTTCGATGGAAAGACGGTAGAGGCCCCTCAGGGGGTTGGCGTTCATCGTCTCGTAGAAGCGGCGCTGCGCGTCGAGCACGCAGGCCGGGCGCTGCTCCGTGGCGGCCGAGTCGAGGTAGACGAGCTCGGGAGAGTTGGCGAGCAGGGCGAACTCGGCACGGAACGGGTTCTTGGCGATGTCGGCCACCTCAGGGTTGCCGGCGGCGGCGCTCACACACCCCGCGATACCCAGGTTCGCCTCTTCGGTGGCGTCAATGGAATACAGACGTGCCATGGAAGGTTCCCTCCATTGAAGAAGAACCCGCCCGGGCAAGCCAGCTCGGCGGCGGCGCCAAGCGGCAGGCCCGGGTGGGCGGAAGCGGTCGGGTTGATGTTATTCGCCCAGCATGTCGGCCACAACATCGGCGCCGAGCACGCGCTCGGCGGCGGTGCGCACGGCAGCGCGGGCCTGAGGCACCGGGGCGTCCTCGAAGGCCGCGGCGAAGGTGGACTCCATCACGAGTGCGGGGATGTCCTCGGGAGCCAGACCGCGAGACACCAGGTAGGCGCGCTGCTCGGGACTGATCTCGCCCACGGTGGCGCCGTGGTCGCCCGCGACGTCGTCCTCGTCGCACAGGATGACGGGCAGCGACTGGTTGCCCACGCCGTCACCGGCAAGCAGCACGCACTCGTTCTCGCTGCCCTTGGAACCCTTGCAGCCGCGTACGAGGTCGATCGTGTCGCGCAGCGACTTGAAGGCGTCGTCGGCCAGAACGCCGGAGAAGCTCATCGTGCACAGGGTGTGCTTGCCGATCTGGCGCACGACATGCCCCAGGTCGAGCGTCTGCGTGCCGCGACCCAGGTAGCGGGCGTCAAGCTCGAGAGTCGAGCCGTCGCCTGCCAGATCGCAGCGAAAGCCCGTGGAGGAGAGCTGCGCCGAGAGCACGTACTGCTTCACGTGCACGCTCGCACCCTTCTGCGCCACCAGGCCCACGTTGTCGAGCATCTGGGGGGCGTCGCACGCCACCACGGAGAAGAGGTCGAGCTTGGCGTCCTGCTCCACCGCGATGCGCACGCTCCAGCCGCTCGTGGTGCCGAGCGCCTCAGAGGCAGGCGCGTTGCCCACAAGCACGACCGAGGCCTGGGCGCCGGCGCCCACGACGACGTCGAGCACGAAGGCGGCGCGGGCGACCTGGGCCATGTCCACGACGATGGGCTCATCGGCCACCTCGCCTGCGGGCACCTCCACGCGGCACACCTCGCCGGCTACGGCCTCGAGCCAGGCCTGGGCCTGCTCGCCTGCGCCGCCCACGGGAGGCTCGCAGGTCGCGCCCTCGAAGCGGCCCTCGACGACCACGGCGGCCCCTTCGGCGACCGGCACCTCGATGTCGATGCCGTTGATCTCCAGATGGTTCCAGGTGGGAGTGGGAAGCTCGTTCACCTGCTTAAGTACCTGCATGTTTGTCGTCTCCACGCTAGCCCACCGCGCCTTCCATCTCGAGCTTGATGAGGTTGTTCATCTCGACGGCGTACTCAAGCGGCAGCTCCTTCGAGATGGGGTTGGCAAAGCCGTTCACCACCATGGTGCGGGCCTCGCTCTCGGTGCAGCCGCGCGACATGAGGTAGGTCACCGTGTCGTCGGAGATGCGGCCGATGGTGGCCTCGTGGCCTACGCTGGCGGTGCGGCAGCGCACGTCGATGGCGGGAATGGTGTCGGAGCGGCTGTGGTCGTCGAGCATGAGCGAGGCGCAGGAGACCGATGCCTTGGCATGCTCGGCACCCTCGGTGATGCACACGGCGGAGCGGAACGTCGAGATGCCGCCGTCCTTGGAAAGCGACTTGGCGTTGATGGAGCAGCGCGTGTCCTTGCCCTGCAGCACCACGCGCGTGCCCGTGTCAAGGTTCTGGGTGGCGCCGGCAAACGTGATGCCGGTGTACTCGCAGCTCGAGCGGTCACCCACGAGGAACGACGTGGGGTACAGGTAGCTCACGTGGCTGCCGAAGGAACCCGACACCCACTCGATGGAGCCGTCCTCCTCCACGCGAGCGCGCTTCGTGTTGAGGTTGTACATGTTCTTCGACCAGTTCTCCACGGTCGAATAGCGCAGGCGCGCGCCCTTCCCCACGTAGAGCTCCACACAGCCCGCATGCAGGTTGGCCACGTTGTACTTGGGGGCGGAGCAGCCCTCGACGAAGTGCAGGTCGGCGCCCGGCTCCAGGATGATGAGCGTGTGCTCGAACTGGCCGGCACCTGCGGCGTTGAGGCGGAAGTAGCTCTGCAGCGGGAAGTCGACCTTCACGCCGGCGGGCACGTACACAAACGAGCCGCCCGACCACACGGCGCCGTGCAGGGCCGCGAACTTGTGGTCGGTGGGCGGCACGAGCTGCATGAACTTCTCGTGGATGAGCTCGGCGTAGGGGCCCTCGAGCGCCTCCTCGATGCCGGAGTACACCACGCCCTGGGCCGCCACCTCCTCGCGCATGTTGTGGTACACGAGCTCGGAGTCATACTGGGCGCCCACGCCGGCCAGGCTCGCGCGCTCGGCCTCGGGGATTCCCAGGCGCTCGAAGGTGTCCTTGATGTCCTCGGGGACGTCCTCCCAGTCCTTGGCCTGGTCGGTCTTGGGCGACACGTAGGCAGAGATGTGGTCCATGTCCAGGCCCGCGATGGAGGGACCCCAGTTGGGCGGCATGGGCGTGGACTCGTAGATCTCCAGGCTCTTGAGGCGCAGGTCGAGCATCCACTGGGGCTCGTTCTTCTTGGCGGAAATCTCGCGCACCAGCTCGGGGGTCAGGCCGTCGGCTGCACGCTCGTAGCCCTCCTCGGGCTTGGTGAAGTCGTACAGACCGCCTCCTGCCTGCGTGAAGTCGGCGATGTCGGTGTTTGCCATCTGCCTCACCTACTCGGCACAGTCGCTGCGCGCGGCCTCAAGGGCCTCATAGGCGGCAAAGCCGGTCTGGTCGATCTGCTTGGCAAGGCTGCCGTCGCCCGTGGCCACGAGATGGCCCTTGACCATGACGTGGGTCTTGTCGATGGCAAGGCGCTCCAGGATGCGCGTGTTGTGCGTGATGATGAGCAGCGCGCCGTCGCACATCTCGCGGTAAGCCTGGATGCCGCGCGCCACCACATCGAGGGCGTCGACGTCGAGGCCCGAGTCGGTCTCGTCGAGAATGGCGAGCTTGGGCTGGAGAAGCAGCAGCTGCAGCATCTCGACCTTCTTGCGCTCGCCGCCCGAGAAGCCCACGTTGAGGTCGCGCACCAGGTTGGACTGGTTGAGGCTGAGCTGGTCGCACAGCTCGCCCACGTGGGCGCGGAACTTGGAACCGCTCATCCTGGGGCCGGGGTGCTTGCGGGTGATGGTGCGCAGGAACTGATACAGCGGCACGCCAGGCACCTCGACGGGAGCCTGATAGCTCATGAAGATGCCGGCAAGCGAGCGCTTGTCAGCAGACAGGGCAGTAACGTCCTGACCTGCGAATTCAATGCTGCCAGAGGTAACCTCGTAGGTGGGGTCGCCCATGATGGTCTTGCCGAGCGTGGACTTGCCGGCACCGTTGGGGCCCATGAGCACATGGACCTCGCCGGGATTGACGGTCAGGTCGACGTCGTGCAGGATGGGCTTCTCGCCAACCTGGGTGCTGAGGCCCGTGACGCTCAGCAGGGCAGATTCAGCCATTGGATCCTCCATACTCTCCTGGGGGGTTCGTCGGCGCGTTCTCCAAGCGCGTCTCCCCTCTTTTCTAAGGCGGGGAGTCTAAGCATTCGATGTTTCCATTGCAATCCTAATCTGACTATTTTCGTAGGATTACTTCAAATCTGACTGTTTTTGTATGATTTGACCGGCTCGGGCACCCATCCGCCCTCAGCATCGCGCATGTTTTGTGGTGGCAAATTAATTAGATAGCCTAACTAAATAAAATGTTAGACTTTTCCTTCGGCAGATTCGACACAAGGAGGGCCCCTGGCAATGGGAGAAGCCGCCCACACAAGCACGGCCTCACAAGCAGACATAGACTTCGGCAACGACGAGGCGTTCTTCACCGCGTTCAACGACCTCATTGTCTCGACCTTCCATTCCATCGAGCGCTACGAGGAGCTCTCGCTCAAGTCGTTTGAGTCCAATGACTTGAGCATCGCCGAGTCACACCTGGTAGAGGCCGTGGGCCGCGTCTGCCAGGAGAACCCCGCCGGCGTTCCCGTAAGCCAGGTCGCCCAGACCCTGGGCGTGCGCGTGCCCACCGCGACCGCCTCGGTGAACAAGCTCGTGGCCAAGGGCCTGCTCAGCAAGGAGCGCTCCCAGGAGGACCAACGCTCTTTCCTGGTCAAGCTCACGCGCGAGGGCAGGCGGGCATATCGCCTGCACATGCTGTTCCACCGCCGCATGATCGACGCGCTCGCCGGGACGCTCGACCCCCAGGAGCGCGCCGTGCTCACCTCGGGGCTCACCAAGCTCAAGGCCTTCTTCGAAGAATCCGCCACCACCCTGCCATCGGCTCAAAAAACGACGAGGTAACCACGCATGGCTTTTCACGTAATGGGTACCGGCAGCGCCCGGCCCGAACACGTCGTGACCAACGACGACCTTTCCCGCTTCCTCGACACCGATGACGAATGGATCTCGAGCCGCACGGGTATCAGCACACGTCGCTGCTGCACCACCGAGACCTGCTCCGACCTGGCCGAGGCGGCCGCACGTGCCGCACTCGACAACGCAGGCGTGGCGGCCGGCGAGCTCGACCTCATCATCTGCTCCACCATCACCGCCGACGACCTCACGCCCTCCTGCGCCGCCGTGGTGCAGGAACGCGTCGGCGCCTCCTGCCCGGCCTTCGACCTCAACGCGGCGTGTGCGGGCTTCGTGTTCGCCCTCGACGTGGCCCACGGCTACTTCGCCCGCGGCGCCGCCAAGCGCGTGCTCGTGGTGTCGGCCGAGAAGATGAGCCGCATGGTCGACTGGACGGAGCGCTCCGTGAGCGTGCTGTTCGGCGACGGCGCGGGCGCTGTGGTGCTGGGTGCCGGCGGCGAGAGCCCCCTCTACACCAAGCTCACCACCAGGGGCTCCCACGACACCCTGTGGTGCCCCAACATGGAGGGCAACTCCCCCTTCGACACGACCGCCAAGCCCGAGCCCTACCTGCACATGCGCGGCCAGGAGGTCTTCAAGTTCGCCGTGACCTCCATCTGCTCCGACGTGCGCCAGATGTGCTCCGAGGCCGGCGTCGAGGCCGGCGACATCGACCTGTTCGTGTTCCACCAGGCCAACAAGCGCATCCTCGACAGCGCCGTGGAGAAGCTGGGGCTCGACCGCGACAAGGTTGCCTACACCATCCAGGAAAGCGGCAACATCTCGAGCGCCTGCATCCCGCTCACGCTCGACACCCTCAACCGCCAGGGGCGCCTGCGCGAGGGAGACCTGGTGTGCTGTTCGGGCTTTGGAGCTGGCCTTGTCGTGGCCACGACGCTGCTGAAGTGGGGCAGCGCGCTGTAATATGTGTTTCGGCGGGCATGCGCCCGTTGGGTACGAAAGTAAGCCAGGCGACCGGCATCGGGCCGGAGCGCCGCAACCGAGAAGGAGACACCATGTCCGATACGCTCGAGCGCGTCAAGAAGGTCCTGCAGGAAGGCTTCGAGGTCGATCCCGCCAAGGTGACCCCCGAGAGCACCCTGGCCTCCCTGGGCCTGGACTCCCTGGACACCGTTGAGGTCGTCATGCAGTGCGAGGAGGAGTTCGGCATCGAGATCGACCAGGAGAGCAACCCCTCCACGGTCGGCGAGTTCGTCACCGTCATCGACAACACCCTGGGAGAGTAGTTCATGATCCGCACCCCCTTGTGCGACCAGCTCGGCATCGAGCACCCCGTGTTTCAGGGCGGCATGGCCTGGATCGCCGACGCGAGCCTGGCAGCTGCCGTGAGCGAGGCCGGCGGCCTGGGCATCATCGCCGCCATGAACGCCAACGCCGAGTGGCTCCGCGACCAGATTCACCAGCTGCGTGAGAAGACCGACAAGCCCTTCGGCGTGAACGTCATGCTCATGAGCCCGTTTGCCGACGAAGTCGCCCAGGTCGTGGCCGAGGAGCACGTGCCCGTGGCCGTGACCGGCGCCGGCAACCCGGCCAAGTACATGGAGCTGTGGAAGCAGGCCGGCGTCAAGGTCGTGCCTGTGGTCGCCAGCGTCGCGCTCGCCAAGCTCATGGAGCGCCTGGGCGCCACGGCCGTCGTGGCCGAGGGCACCGAGAGCGGCGGCCACATCGGCGAGCTCACCACCATGACGCTTGTGCCGCAGGTGGTAGACGCCGTGAAGATCCCCGTGCTCGCAGCCGGCGGCATCGCCGACGGTCGCGGCGTGGCGGCGGCCTTCATGCTGGGCGCACAGGGGGTGCAGGTTGGCACGAGGTTCCTCGTGGCCAAGGAGTGCACGGTGAGCCAGGAGTACAAGGACCGCGTCCTCAAGGCGCGCGACCTGTCCACCACGGTCACCGGCAGGCGCACGGGCCATCCCATCCGCTGCCTGAAGTCGCCGTTCACCCAGAACTACACCGCCATCGAAAAGGCCGCGGAGTCCGACGAGGAGCTGCACGGCCTGTCGGCCGGCGCGCTTCGCAAGGCCGCGCAGGACGGCAACGGCCAGGAGGGCCAGTTCATGGCCGGCCAGATCGCCGCTCTCGTAAACAAGGAGCAGACGGCGGCCGAGATCGTGAACGACCTCATGGCAGATGCCGAGCGTGTGCTGGGAGGTGCCTCCACATGGGTAAGGTAGCCATTCTTTTCGCAGGTCAGGGCGCCCAGCACGAGGGCATGTGCGCCGAGCTCGCCCAGGCAAACGAGGCGGCTCGCGCCGTCTTTTCCCGCTGCGACGAGGTGCGCCCCGGCACCTCCGATCAGTGCTGGCACGCCAGCAAGGAGACCCTGTCGCTCACGGCGAACACCCAGCCCTGCGTGTGGGCGGCCGACATGGCCTGCGCCCGCGCCCTTGAGGCCGCCGGCGTGCATGCCGACGCAGTGGCGGGCTTCTCGCTGGGCGAGCTTGCCGCGCTTGCCTTCGCCGGGGCCCTCGACGAGCAGGAGGCCTTCCGCCTCGTGTGCCGTCGCAGCGAGCTCATGGACGAGGCATGCCAGGCAAATCCCGGCGGCATGGCCGCGGTGCTCAAGCTCACGCCCGAGCGCATCGAGGAGCTGGCCGGCGAGGCCGGAGCCTACGCCGTCAACTACAACTCGCCAGCGCAAACGGTGTGCGCGGGGTCCAAGGAGGCCATTGCGGCCTTGTGCGACCTCGCCAAGCAGGCAGGCGGGCGCGCCATGCCCCTCGCCGTGCAGGGCGCCTTCCACAGCCCGCTCATGACGAGCGCCCGCGAGGGCCTGGAGAAGGTGCTGGCAGGCGTCGAGTTCAAGGCGACTGACACGCCCGTGTGGGCCAACGCCACGGCAACCCCCTACCCCGCAGACGCCGCCGAGGCACGCGAGCTGCTTGCCGCCCAGGTGGCAAGCCCCGTGCGCTGGGCGCAGACGCTGGTGGGCCTGGCCGAGGAAGGCTTCGACACGTTCATCGAGGTGGGCCCGGGCAAGACGCTCACGGGCCTGGTGAAGCGTACGCTGCCCCAAGCCCGCGCCCTTTCCTGCGAGACGCCCAACGAGGTGGCAGCCGTGGTTGCCGCCCTCAAGGAGGACTAACCATGGCTGAAGATCTGGCAGCTCAGGCCACGCAGGCCGAGCAACCCGCCCGCGTGGCCGTCGTGACCGGCGGCTCGCGCGGCATCGGCCGCGCCTGCGCGCTGCGCCTGGCCGAGGCCGGCTGCGACGTCGCCGTGCTCTACGCCGGCAACGACGAGGCCGCACGCGAGACCGTGGAGGCCGTCGAGGCCCTGGGCCGTCGCGCCCGCGCATGGAAGTGCGACGTGGCCAACGCCGAGGAGTGCGCCGCCGTGTGCAAGGAGGTCGCCTCCGAGCTGGGATGCGTGGACGTCCTCGTGAACAACGCCGGCGTCACGCGCGACAACCTGCTGGGCCGCATCAAAGACGACGACTTCGACCGCGTGATCGACGTCAACCTCAAGGGTGCGTTCAACATGGTGAAGGCCCTCTACCGCACCTGGCTGCGCAACAAGGGCACGGGCCGCATCGTCAACGTGAGCTCCGTGGTGGGCCTCATGGGCAACGCCGGCCAGGCCAACTACGCCGCCAGCAAGGCTGGTCTCATCGGCCTCACCAAGAGCATCGCCCGCGAGCTCGCCCCGCGCGGCGTGACCTGCAACGCCGTTGCGCCCGGCTTCATCGAGACCGACATGACCGCCGGCCTTTCGGCCGAGGTGCGCGAAGGCTACGACAAGCAGATTCCGCTGGGCTACATGGGCAGCGCCCAGGACGTGGCGGAAGTCGTGGCGTTCCTCGCAAGCCCCGCGGCGCGCTATGTGACCGGCGAGGTCGTGCGCGTCGACGGCGGCATCGCGATGTAGGCGCACGGCCTGCAGCAATACCCAAGCACGAGCAAAAGGAGCACGCTACATGGAACGCAGAGTCGTGATCACCGGCATCGGCGCCGTGACACCCCTGGGCAACGACGCCCCCACGAGCTGGGCGGCCGTGAAGGAAGGCACCTGCGGCATCGACCTCATCACGCATTTTGACACCGAGGCCTACAAGGTGAAGGTCGCCGCCGAGGTCAAGGGCTTCGACCCGCTCGAGCACGGCCTCACCAAGCAGGAGCTTCGCCGCAACGACCCCGCCATCAACTACGCGCTCGTCGCCTCCGACGAGGCCGTGGCCGACGCAGGCCTTCTCATCGAGGGCTCCGCACGCCTGGCCGTCCTCGCCGAGGAAGACGAGAACGCGCAGGCAAACGTGGCAGCCGAGCGCGTGGGCACCTACGTGGGTTCGGGCATCGGCGGCTTCTCCACGATGATCGAGAACACCCTCAAGTGCCACACCGACGGCCCGCGCAAGGTGTCGCCGCTCATGATCCCCAACATGATCGCCAACATGCCCTGCGGCACCGTGTCCATCAGGCACCACGCCACGGGCCCCACGCTTCCCGTGGTCACGGCCTGCGCCACCTCGGCCCACGAGATCGGCGAGGCGTTCCATGCCATCAAGCTGGGACAGATCGACGCCGCGCTTGCCGGCGGCACCGAGTACTCCATCATCGAGGACGCCATCGCCGGCTTCACGAGCTGCATGGCCCTCTCGAAGAACCCCGACCCCGCAACCGCATGCAGGCCTTTCGACGCCGAGCGCGACGGCTTCGTGTCGGGCGAAGGCTCGGTCGTCCTCGTGCTTGAGGAGCTCGAGCACGCCCGTGCCCGCGGCGCCAAGGTCTACGCCGAGATCGTGGGCTACGGCAACACCGCCGACGCCTACCACATCACGAGCCCCGACCCTCACGCCGACGGCATCGCGCGCTGCATCCGCATGGCCGTGGAAGAGGGCGGCGTGAAGCCCGAGGAGGGCCTCTACATCAACGCCCATGGCACCTCCACCAAGCTCAACGACGCCTGCGAGACCGCCGGCTTCAAGCTCGCGTTGGGCGAGGAGGCGGCCCGCGCCGCGCACATCAGCTCCACCAAGAGCATGCACGGCCACATGCTGGGCGCCACCGGCGCCATGGAGGCCATGGTGTGCGCACTGGCGCTCAAGGAGGGCGTGGTGCCGGCCACCATCGGCCTGACCACCCCCGACCCCGAGTGCGACCTTGACTACACCCCCGGCAAGCAGGCCGTCTCGGCCGAGCTCACCTGGGCGCTTTCTACAAACCTGGGCTTCGGCGGACACAACGCCGCCCTTGCGTTCAAGAAGTACGTGGAGGACTAAGCATGGATCTTGAGACCCTGCGCGGTTTCGCCGACCTCATGGAGGAGCGCGGCCTCACCCGCATCAAGCTGGAGGAGCCCGACCTGACCCTCGAGCTCGAGCGTGAGGGCGCCTCGACCGCCCAGCCCCCGGCATGGCCGGCCTTCCCGCCCGCAATGCCCGCCGCCTGGCCTGCGGCCCCTGCGGCTCCCGCAGCTGCCCCTGCAGCTCCGGCCACCGTTGCCGAGCCTGCGGCACCCGCTGCGCCCGCGCCTGTCGCCAGCGGCGCCACCGAGGTGTGCGCACCCATGGTGGGCGTGTTCTACGTGGCCCCCTCCCCCGGCGCCGAGCCGTTCGTGCACGTGGGCTCGAAAGTGAAGAAGGGCGAGACCCTGTGCATCCTCGAGGCCATGAAGCTCATGAACGAGGTCGTGGCCGAGTGCGACGGTGAGATCGCCGAAATCTGCGCCAGCGATGGCGACCTGGTCGAATACGGCCGCGTCCTGTTCCGCATCTATTAAGGACTGCGACCGTTCGATTTTTAAGACTACGGGATAGACGGATCGCTTTTCGCAAGGCGCCCGGAGGCGATGTGTACTGGACGTACATGAGCCTCCGGGGAACGCAGCGAAAAGCGATCCGCGATCGGAAGAGACTATGGACAGAGAGCAACTTAAAACCATCCTGCCTCACCGTGAGCCGATGCTGCTGCTCGACTCCTCCGAGGTCGTCGACGGCATCGCCTGCGGCACGTACAAGGTGCGCGGCGACGAGTTCTTCTTGCAGGGGCACTTCCCGGGCAACCCCGTGGTACCCGGCGTCATCCTCTGCGAGATGATGGCCCAGAACTGCTGCGTCCTCGTGGGCGCCGAGGCCACCCAGGGCAAGGATACCTTCTACACCAGCATGGACAAGATCCGCTTCAAGCACCCCGTGGTGCCCGGCGACGAGGTGTCCATCCGCTGCGAACTTACCAAGCACAAGGGCCCGTTCTACTTTGCCTCGGGCAAGGTGTTCGTGGGCGAGGACCTGTGCGTCTCGGGCGAGTTCTCCATCGCCCTCATGCCCAAGAAGGCCTAAGCAACCCCCGCGATCTCTGATGCCGCACTTGCGCGCACGAAGATAGGTAGACCAAATGTTCAGCAAGATTCTCATAGCCAACCGCGGCGAGGTAGCCGTGCGCGTCATCCGCGCGTGCAAAGAGATGGGCGTCGAGACCGTCGCCGTCTTCAGCACGGCCGACAAGGACGCCCTGCATGTGGCCCTGGCCGACGAGGCGTACTGCATCGGCGGGCCCCGCCCCCATGAGAGCTACCTCAACAAGGAGGCCATCCTCACCGTGGCGCTCAAGTCAGGCGCGGCGGCCATCCACCCCGGCTACGGCTTCCTCTCCGAGAACGCCGAGTTCGCACGCATGTGCAAGGAGGCCGGCGTGGTCTTCATCGGCCCCTCGGCCGAGGTCATCGAGAAGCTCGGCAGCAAGGACGCCGCCCGCATCTGCGCCCGCGAGGCCAACGTGCCCGTGGCGCCAGGCTGCGACCTGCTCACGAGCGCTGAACAGGCCGAGGCCGAGGCGCGCCGCATCGGCTGCCCCGTGCTCATCAAGGCACGCGCCGGCGGCGGCGGGCGCGGCATCCGTCGCGTCGACTCCCCCGAGGCGGCCCGCGCCGCCTACCAGGAGGCATACTCGGAGGCCCTCTCGGCCTTCGGCGACGGCGAGTGCTACATGGAGAAGTTCGTGGAGCACGCCCACCACGTGGAGGCCCAGCTGCTCTGCGACAACCACGGCCATGCCGTGGCCCTGGGCGAGCGCGAGTGCTCGGTGCAGCGCCGCAACCAGAAGCTGCTCGAGGAGAGCCCCTGCGCGTGCCTGAAGCCCCGCGTGCGCGAGAAGATCCTCGACGCCGCCGTGCGCCTCGCCAAGAAGGTGCGCTACACGGGCGTGGGCACCATCGAGTTCCTCTACACCGACGCCGGCGACTTCTACTTCATGGAGATGAACACGCGCCTGCAGGTGGAGCACCCCGTGACCGAGATGGTGACGGGCCTTGACCTCGTCAAATGGCAGATTCGCTGCGCGGCGGGGGCAAAGCTTCCCTTCAAGCAGGAGGACATCCACCCCCAAGGTGCCGCCATCGAGTGCCGCATCAACGCCGAGGACGAGAACTTCCGCCCGTCGTGTGGCAAGATCGAGACGCTGCACGTGCCCAACGGCCCCTGGGTGCGCTTCGACTCGGCCCTCTACCAGGGATGCGTCGTGCCCCCGTGGTACGACTCCCTGCTCGGCAAGCTCATCGTGCACGCGCCCACCCGCGAGGAGGCCATCCGCAAGATGCGCTCCGCCCTGGGCGAGCTGGCCATCGAGGGCGTCTGCGACAACTCCGAGCTGCAGCTCGACATCCTCAACAACCCCGAGTTCCTGAGCGGGGTCTACCACACGGATTTGATGGGACACCTGTATGCCAATCATGACTAAGCGGGCAAAGAAGTCGCGCAACACGCTGGAGAGCAGCGCAAACGACGTGCCCGTGGAGATTCCCGAGCGCAGGCTCTACGCCAAGTGCAACTCGTGCAAGCGCATCGTCGACATCGAGGAAGCCGCGCGCGACCTCGACGTGTGCCCGCACTGCGGCCACCATATGCGCCTGGGCGCCCGCCGCAGGCTCGAGATCACCTGCGACAAGGACAGCTTCCAGGAATGGTTCGCCGACCTTGCGGCCACCGACTTTTTGGGCTTCCCGGGATACGCCGGCAAGCTTCAGACCGCGCGCACGAAGACCGGCGAGGCCGACGCCGTCGTGTGCGGCCGCGCCACCATCGAGGGCATGCCCTGCGCCATCTTCGTCATGAACGGCGACTTCATGATGGGCTCGATGGGCGCCGTGGTGGGCGAGAAGATCTCGCGCACCTTTGAGCGCGCCGCAGCCGAGGAGCTGCCCGTGGTGGGCTTCACCGTGTCGGGCGGCGCCCGCATGCAGGAAGGCACCACCTCCCTCATGCAGATGGCCAAGGTCTCGGCCGCCCGCCAGCGCTTCGGGGCGCAGGGCGGCTTCTACCTGTGCGTGCTCACCGACCCCACCTCCGGCGGCGTCACGGCCTCCTTTGCCATGGAGGGCGACGTCATCCTGGCCGAGCCCGGTGCGCTCGTGGCCTTCGCAGGCCCGCGCGTCATCGAGCAGACCATCCACAAGAAGCTGCCCGAGGGCTTCCAGAGCGCCGAGTTCCAGCTCGAGCACGGCTTTGTGGACCGCATCGTGGCTCGCGCCGACATGCGCGACGAGCTGGGTCGCCTGCTGAGTCTGCATGCCCCGGCCGACGTGGCCGCGCAGTGGGTGCGCCCTTGCACGCGCCCCGCACAGGAGACCCCCGCAAGGCCCGTCAAGGTCAAGGGCGCGACGACGATGCCTGAGGTGAGCTGCGCCTACGACCGCGTGAAGAACGCCCGCAGCGTCGAGCGCGCGACCGCCCTCGACATCATCGACAACCTCTTTACCGACTTCGTCGAGCTCCACGGCGACAGGGGCTTCCGCGACGACGCTGCCGTGGTGGCAGGCGTGGCACGCCTGGGCGGGCGCGCCGTGACCGTCATCGCAACCGAGCGCGGCCGCAACCTCAAGGAGCGCGTGGCCCGCAACTTCGGCTCGGCCCACCCCGAGGGCTACCGCAAGGCGCTGCGCCTCATGCACCAGGCCGAACGCTTCGACCGCCCCGTCGTGTGCCTCATCGACACCTCCGGCGCCTACTGCGGCATCGAGGCCGAGGAGCGCGGCCAGGGCGCGGCCATCGCCGACAACCTCGTCGCCATGGCGGGCCTTGCGTGCCCCGTGGTGAGCGTCGTCATCGGCGAGGGCGGCTCGGGCGGCGCCCTGGGCCTGGGCGTGGCCGACCGCGTGTGGATGCTTGAGAACGCCGTGTACTCGGTCATCAGCCCCGAGGGGTGCGCCTCGATTCTCTACAAGGACGCCTCCAAGGCACCCGAGGCCGCAGCGGCGCTGGGCCTCACGGCCGACAAGCTCCTTGAGCTGGGCATTATCGACCGCATCGTAAGCGAGGGCACCGGTAGCCCCACCGACGTGGCCGCCAACCTGCGCGAGGCGCTCGTGCCCACGCTCGACGAGCTCGCCTGTCGCCCCACCGACGCGCTGCTGCAGGAGCGCTACGAGAAGTTCCGCCAGATGGGGGTGGCAACCATATGCTCTCGCTAGTCGTAGACTCCAGCGCCAACCTCACCCGCGCCGAGGCCGCACGCCTGGGCGTCACCATGGTGCCCATGACCTACCGCATCGACGGCGAGCTGCATGAAGAGACGTTCATGGGCGAGAACGGCGACTTCGCCCAGGCCCTGCACGACAAGCGCCTCACCGAGGCCCACGGGGCGAAGCCCGAGGCCTTCCAGCAGGCGTTCTCCCGTCTTGTCGAGACGGGCTCGGACGTTGTGTGCATCACGACCTCCGCGAAGGTGTCGAGCTGCTACCGCAGCGCCTGCAAGGCCGCTGACCAGGTGCGCTCCGCCATCCGCAACAAGGCGGGCGCCACGAGCCGCGAGGCCAACTCCGCCGCTGCGGCCGGTGCCGCCGGGCTTCCGCGCATCAAGGTGCTCGACTCCATGAGCACCATCTGCGGCGTGGAGTCGCTTGCCAGCCTCGCCCGCAAGCTCGACGCGTCGGGCGCCTCGTTCGACGACATCGTGGCGACCCTTGAGGCCGCCCGCGCCGACCAGGGCATCGGCTTCTCCGTGCCGAGCACGGCGACGCTTCGCCACACCGGGCGGCTGGCGCTCATCCCCTTGTCGGTGGGAACCTTCCTCAACCGCTACCCCGTGCTCAGCGTGCGCGACGGCGCGGTCATCCACGTGAAGACGACCCGTGGCGTGCAGAACCTCGCCCGCGAGCTCGTGGAACTCGTGCCCACCGACGCCCCGCGCAGCCTCACGCTCACCTACTTCGGCACGCAGGGGCGCGCCTGCACGGAGCTTCTGCGCTGCGTGCGCGACAAGTTCAGCGGTATCAACGTGCGCGTGAAGGGGGGCGGCCCCGTGCTCGCCTCCATCCTGGGCCCAGGTGCCGTGAGCCTCGCCTGGGGCCCGGCCGCGAAGGCCTAAGTCCATCTTGCTCCGCACAAGCCCGTTGGCCCTCTGGCCGGCGGGCTTTTTTATGGGCGGCAACCCAGGCGGCACCTGCGCAGGTTTCGCGCATGTGACAACCCGTTTTAATCGCGCCCTCCATGTGGCATCATATGCCCATGCAATTGCACCCTTGCAACGACACCAACCAGGAGGATCTTATGTCAGACGTTCCGTGTACCAAGATCGGCTTTATCGGCTTCGGCAACATGGCGAAGGCCATCGCCAAGGGCCTGCTTCGCGCCGAGGCAGTGCCTGCGGGCAACATCTACGCCTGCGCCAAGAACTACGACAAGCTCTGCACCAACTGCGGCAAGCTGGGAATCAACCCCTGCGCAAGCGCCGAGGAGGTCGTCGAGGCGTCCGACGTCGTGTTCATCGCGGTAAAGCCCTACCTGGTAGACGAGGTCTGCGCACCCATCGCAGACGAGCTGGCAGAGAAGATCGTGGTCTCCGTGGCCGTGAACATGCCCTTCGGCGAGTACGAGCAGGTGCTCGTGCCCGGCACGCACCACATCTCGGTGCTGCCCAACACGCCCGTGCAGGTCAACGAGGGCGTCTGGGTCTGCGAGTCCACCCACTCCCTCACCGAGGAGGACCTGGCCGTGGTGCGCCCCATCCTTGAGGCGACCGGCCTCGTGGTCTTTGTGGACGCGGCCCTCATGGGCATCGCCGGCGCGGTGACGGGCTGCGGCCCCGCCTTTGTCGCCATGTTCATGGAGGCCCTGGGCGACGCCGCCGTGAAGTACGGCGTGCCCCGCGCGGTGGCCTACCAGCTGGCAGGGCAGATGATCGCAGGCACCGGCAAGATGGCCGTGGAGACCGGCAAGCATCCCGCCGTGCTCAAGGACGCCGTGTGCTCCCCCGGCGGCACCACCATCAAGGGCGTCGCCTCCCTTGAGGAAAACGGCCTGCGCAACGCCGCCATCAAGGCAATCGACGCAATCATGCAGGCAAAGTAGGGCAAGCTTACAATCAAGGCACGGAATAAAGCGGGCTGGTGGCACGTCGTTGTCGCTGGCCCGTTTTTTTTGTATTTGCCAATGCAATCCAAACTGGCCAGACCGCACCTGATACGGGGCCGGCAACCCAGCCGTGGCCTGCAACGCAACGCAATGCCCCAGCAAGTCCTCTGACGCAAAAAGTCGGAGGGCTTTTTCGTTTTGCATTGACAGCGCATATAGGCGGCGTATACTGCAGGCCAGCATATGAACGATTGTTCATATGTAAACAACTCAAATAACGTCAGCGTACAAAGAGGCGGTGAGAACCGCCCTAGAGAAAAGGAGCGCCATCATGCGTAAGGTATTCAAGCTCGACGAGATCGACTGCGCCAACTGCGCCCGTAAGCTGCAGGAAGGCATCGCCAAGCTCGAGGGCGTGAAGTCCGTGTCCGTCAACTTCATGACCCAGAAGCTCACGCTCGAGGCCGACGACGCCGAATTCGACGAGGTGCTCGAGCGCGTGGTGGCCTACACGGAGGACGTCGAGCCCGACTGCGAGATTATTCGCTAAGGCTTTGGGGCTCCCTTGGGGTGGGGGCTAAAGTCGCCTGCTCGAACAGTCCTCGCCGCGCCGATGGCGCGGCTGCGGAACTCGCGACCGACTTTAGCCCCCACCCTTGCGCGCGTGACGCGCTTGCTCAGGCGAGCACGGAGACCTGGGGGCTCGGAAATCTACCAGGGTGGGCAGATTTAACATACATTTCGGGTGCTCAAATGTATGTTAAATCATTAAAAGGCCAGTTGGCGGGTTTTTAGAAAATCTGAAATGTATGTTAATTCCCAAGTGCGGGCGTCACAGGGACCGCATGGCGCATGGGCCAGCGCAAGAAAGAAGGACGACCATGGCTGACGCGAAGGCAGCGAAGGGCAAGACGAAAAAGAAGAAGCGTAAGAAGGAGTCGCTGCAGCATCGTCTCGTGCGCATCCTTGTCGCGCTGGGCATCTTCGCCGTGGTGTTCGCCCTCGACGAGCTGGGCGTGCTTGAAGCGGCATTCGGTACGCCGGGCAACGTGTACGCAAGCTTTGTGCTGTTTGCCATCCCCTTCACCATCGCCGGCTACGACGTTGTCGGCAAGGCTTTCAACAACATCCGCCATGGCAAGGTGTTTGACGAGAACTTCCTCATGACCGTGGCCACCCTGGGCGCGTTTGCGATGGTGTTCTTCCCCGACACCGACCCCCACATGGCCGAGGGTGCGGCCGTCATGCTGTTCTACCAGGTAGGTGAGCTGTTCCAGAGCTACGCGGTGGGCAAGAGCCGCAAGTCCATCGCCGCCATGATGGACATCGCGCCCGACTACGCCAACATCGAGCGCGACGGCGACCTTATGCAGGTGGACCCCGACGAGGTCGAGGTCGGCTCCATCATCGTGGTGAAGCCCGGTGAGCGCATTCCCATCGACGGCGTCGTGACGGAAGGCGCAAGCCAGCTCGACACCTCTGCTCTCACCGGCGAGAGCGTTCCGCGCCACGTGGAGACGGGCGCCGAGGTCGTCTCGGGATGCATCAACATGACGGGCCTTCTGCACGTGCGCACCACCAAACCCTTCGGCGAGTCCACGGTGAGCCGCATCCTGGAGCTTGTGGAAAATGCCAGCGAGAAGAAGGCCAAGACCGAGAACTTCATCACCCGCTTTGCCCGCTGGTACACCCCGGCCGTCACCGGTGCGGCCCTGCTGCTCGCCGTGGTGCCGCCGCTACTCGGCATGGGTGCCTGGAGCGACTGGATTCTGCGCGGTCTCACGTTCCTCGTGGTGAGCTGCCCGTGCGCCCTTGTCATCTCCGTGCCGCTCAGTTTCTTCGGCGGCATCGGCGGCGCCTCGCGCATCGGCGTGCTCGTGAAGGGCTCCAACTACCTTGAAGCCCTCTCAGAAGTGGACACCGTTGTCTTTGACAAGACGGGCACCCTCACCAACGGCACGTTCAACGTCGTGGCCGTGCACGCCGAGACCGACGTAGACCCCGACTTGCTGCTGAGCATGGCCGCCCACGCCGAGGCCTATTCCGACCACCCCATCGCGGTGTCCATCAAGGCGGCCTACACCGGCGACATCGACCAGAGCAAGATTGCCGAGGTGCGCGAGGAAAGCGGCCACGGCGTGGTTGCCACCATTGAGCAGCACGCGGTCCTCGTGGGTAACGACAAGCTCATGACCAGCCACGGCGTGAACTACCACGCCTGCGAGCTCACCGGCACCATCCTGCATGTCTCGCTTGACGGCCGCTACATCGGCCACATCGTGATTGCCGACGTCGTGAAGCCCGACTCCGCCCAGGCCATCGCCGACCTGCACGCTATGGGCGTGAAGAAGACGGTCATGCTCACCGGTGACCGCACCGAGGTGGCTGCAGCCGTGGCCGAGAAGCTGGGGCTGGACGAGTACAAGGCGCAGCTGCTTCCCGCTGACAAGGTCGAACAGGTGGAGCGCCTACTCACCGCCGAGGGGGACAAGCGCAAGCTTGCCTTCGTGGGCGACGGCATCAACGACGCTCCCGTGCTCACCCGCGCCGACGTGGGCATCGCCATGGGCGCCATGGGCTCCGATGCCGCCATCGAGGCCGCCGACGTGGTGCTTATGGACGACAAGCCTTCCAACATCGCCCGCGCCATCCGCCTGGCCAAGAAGACGATGGGCATCGTGTGGCAGAACATTGTGTTCGCCTTGGCTGTGAAGTTCGTCATCCTCGTGTTGGCAGCGCTCGGCATCGCCAACATGTGGCTTGCTGTGTTCGGCGACGTGGGCGTGGCCATCATCGCGATTTTGAATGCGATGCGAGCAATGAAGGCACCGAAGTAGAGTGCTGCCCGGACGCTCGGGGGCGGATCTCCACGCCGCTGGTCCTCGCAGGGGCATCGGGGCCAAGTTCTTCCCGGACGCCTTGAGGCGGATTCCCACGCCGCAGTCCTCGCCGCACAGACCGCGGCTGCGGATTTGCAGCTTAGGGAACCGCCTCAAGGCTGCGCACTCTGCTCCAGGGATGCCGTTTAAAGCTTAAAACCAACTGGCGGGTGCGAATTCGCGGGTTGGGGGACGGTGTCTGAGTTGCGTGCTCTGCTCCAGTGGGTGCCGTTGGGGGCTAAAACCATCTGACGGCTGCGGCTTTGCGGCTTAGGAGACCGCCCCCGAGTAGCGCGCTGCTCCGAGGGTGGCGGTGGGGTGGGGGTTGCGGGTATGATGCTCTGCGCACACGTTTGATTGCGAGGAGGAGCCACGTGACCCGTCAAGCACATTGGAAGAGGCAACATAGGCGCAGCGTTGTTTTGGCATCGCTCGCGCTAGGCGCACTGGTCAGCGCAGCACCCGCGTTTGCGCTGGCAGATGAACAAATTGATGCGGAGCTCCCTGTCATCGACTGTTTTGAATACCAGGCGGACAACAACTACGACGCCGCTCCCCTCCCCTGCTTTGACGAAATGCAAGCAGTGATTGCCGGCGAGAGCGATGTTCCGAGCAGCTCAAACAACGAGCAGGGCAGCGCCGACAGCACGCATAACGGCGCCGCGGATAGCGCGGACGGCAATGACACCGGGCAAAACGGCGCTTCTGGCAGCGCGAATGCAGGCGCCAGCAATGCCGGACAAACCGGAGCCCCGAACGGCACGAACGCAAGTCAGAACAATGCCGGGCAAACCGGAACTTCGAGCGACACGAGCATAAGCCAGGGCAACACGGGACTAGATGGCACCCCGAGCGGTTCAAGCGCGAACAACAGTGACGCCGGGCAAAATACCATTTCTGGCAGCTCAAACGCGAAGTGGGACGACACCACGAACGGCGTTAACGCAGGCCAAAACACCGAGCAGGGCGATGCTTCAGGCGCGGGTTCGAGCAACAGCAACACCACTCACGGCAACGCTACGGATAACGCAAACGCCGGCCAGGGCAACGGCGCTCAGGGCGATGCTGCGAACGGCGCGGACGAAAACCAAGGCGACACCTCGAGCAGCGATGGCACCGATCAAGATGGCGTTACGGGCGCAAGCCAGGGCGGTAACCCCGATGGCGCTGGCAGCAAGGTCGATGGGCAGGAAAACACCGGCGGCTCGACTGATGGGTCGACGAGTGATACCGATAAGCCTGGTACGGAGGCCGATGCTTCTCAGGGAGGAACAACCAACAAGGGTGACGGTTCCCAGCCGGAGACTCCCGAACCTGATAAGCCTGGCGCGGGGACTGATGCTTCTCAGGGAGGGACGGTCGACATGGGCGACGGCTCGCAGCCTGAGACTCCCTCGCCCGACAAACCCGGCTCGGACTCCTCGACACAGGAGCCGGCCGTGCTTACCGGCTGGCAGAACATTGGCGGCTATCGCTATTACTACGACAACGACGGCAAACCCCTCACCGGCTTGCAGGCCATCGAAGACAAGACGTACCTGTTCAACGAAAAAGGCCAGCTCGGATATGGTTTCCTGTACCTGGGCAACAACGTCGTCTCGTACTTTGACCCCATTACCGGCAGCCGGCTCACAGGCAAGCAGTTCATCCACGGCTCCTGGCGCAATATTGACGAGCAGACAGGCCTCAACTGCGGCCTCACCGAGGTCTCGGAATCCGGCAAGACCAACACGTATTACTACGACAACTACGACGGCGGCCTGCACACCGGTCAGCAGTACGTCAACAACTCGTGGCATTTCTTCGACGAGGAGACAGGACGCATGTACACCCGCGACGAGGAGGTGCAGCGCATTGTGAAGTTTGCCCTGGCCGAGCTGGGCGGCAGCGAGTCAACGGCATTCGGCTACCTCAAGGAGGTGAAGGCCGCCGGCATGAGCGGGTTCCTTGCCGACGGCTTCGTCGACAGCTGGCCGCACAAGTACCTCGACCTCATGATTGAAAAGGGTCAGCACACCATGACGCCCCGCGTTGGCTCGGTCGCCTTCTTCCGCTGGGAAAACTCCTTCGCCAACCAGATTGGCGTCTCTGCCGACCATGCCGAGATAGTCGTGGAGGTGGGCGACGGCTGGTACAAGACCGTGGGCGCCATCGCAGGCGGCATCAAAGAGAGCATCTACCACACCGCCGATGCCTACAACATCGGCTTCGGCGTGCCGGCGTTTCATCGGTAGACACGGGGCCGGGTTCTTCCCGGACGCTCGGGGGCGGATCTCCACGCCGCTGGTCCTCGCCGCAAAGGGCGCGGCTGCGGATTCGCGGCTTAGGAGACCGTCCCCGAGCTGCGCACTCTGCCCCAAGGTGTCAGTGGGGGCTTAAAACCATCTTGCGGATGCGGATTCGCGGCTTGGAAGACCGTCCCCGAGCTGCGCACTCTGCTCCGGGGGGTGCCGTTTAAAGCTTAAAACCATCCGGCATCTGCGGATTCGCGGCTTGGAAGACTACCCCAGAGCCGCGCACTCTTTCCCAGGGGTGTCGTTAGGGGCTTAAGGACATTTAAACAGTCTGCGCCTCGTTCTTGGACGGCGTCACAGGCACAAAGCCGCCTGGTAACTGCGGATTTGCAGATTAAGGAACTGCCCCGAGGTATCGTTGGGGGCTTTAAACCCGCACTGCAAACGAGGGTCGCCCTTCTCCCAACATCGGGAAAAGGCCGGCCCTCGACTCTTGTAAATCTGGTTTTAAAGCTGAAAAACCGCACACGGCTGAAATTGCGTCAGCCGGCGGTTCGCCCAAGCTGCAAATCCGCAGCAGGGCGCACTTTGCCCTGTGAGGACTGCAGCGTGGCGAATCCGCCGGCGGTCGGGACGAATCTAAGCCTGTGCGCCTGCGAGTGCCTCGGTGACGGCCGTGAAGATGGCCTTGGAGGTCACGCTGGCACCGGAGACAGCCTCGACGCCGTCAACGCCGTTGGCCTCGACAATCTTGGCAGGAAGCTGCTCGATGGCCTTGGAGCCGATGCCCTGGGTCTCAGCGTTTTCGCCGACCTCGACGTTCGTGATCTTGCCGCCCTCGACGGTCACCGTGACGTCGAACGCGCCGCCGATGCCCTTGCCGGTGCCCGTGTAGGTGCCATCGGCAAGCTCGCCAGTGCCGGCTGCGGCGGGAGCCTCCTCAGCAGGAGCCTCCTCAACAACCTCGGCCTTCTCGGCGGGAACGGTCTCGGCCACGAGGTCGCTGGTACCGGCGATAATCTGGCCGAGCAGGTAACCCCAGGTCAGAGCACGGCCGTTGGAGTTGCCGGCCATGTTGATGGGATAGTCGACAGCGTACAGGTCGCCCGAAGCGTTGCCGGTGGCATAGAGGCCCTCGATGGGCTTGCGGTTGGTGTCGAGCACCTGCAGACGGCGGTTGATGTCAAGACCACCGACGATGGCGAGCAGGGCCACGCCGACCTTGCAGGCATAGAACGGAGGCTCGGTGACGGGGAACAGGAAGTCGGCCTGCTTGTGGAAGTCCTCGTCAACGCCGCCCTCAACCAGCGTGTTGTAGCGCTCAACGGAAGCCTTCATGGCGTCGGCGTCGATGCCGACGAGCTCGGCGAGCTCCTCGAGGGTGTCGGCCTTGTAGGCGCTGCCGTTGTCAGCCTGGATGGCTGCGTCAACGATGGCAGTGACGTCCTCGGGCTTGAAGGGGTCGCCCACCTCGCCGCCCATGGAGTCCCAGAACATGCCGCCGCCCACGCCGTTCTCAAGCGTCTTGACGTTCTGCTCGCCGTAGTTGGCGTCCATGATGGCCCACGCGATGTGGTCGGTCTGACGCATGACGTTCATCGACTTGCCCTGAACCCAGGTGCCCTCGTTGCAGAAGCGCTCGCCCTCGAGGTTGAGGAACATGAACGCGCCGTGGAACATGCAGCCAGCCTGGGGATGGAGCATGAGCGGGAAGGGGCCATCCTGCATGCCGGCGCCGGCCCACAGGCCCATCTTGTGGCCGTCGCCAGTGGAGTAACCGGCAGGGCCGTTCTGGTTCTCGAGGCAACCGTGGACGATGGGCTCACAGTAGTAGTCCACCATTTCCTCGTCCATGTCGATGCCGCCGGTAGCAAGCACGACTGCCTTGGTGCCCTCGTAGTACACGTTGTTGCCGTCGGCATCGGTGGCGATGACGCCGGTGATGCGGCCGGACTCGTCCTTCACGAGCTGCTGGGCGCAGGTGTAGAAGTCATAGGTCGCGCACACGCCGTTGTGCTTGTCGGCGTCCTGGGAGTCGACGTACAGCACGGCGGTGGGCAGGAAGTAGCCCGTCTCCTCGGGGAACGTCACCGAGTCGTCCACCTTGTGGAACTGGTGATACGAGAAGCTCTCGGGGATGATGGCGTTGGGGGCATAGGCGCGGAACGAGTCGGGCTCAACGCCGTACTCGGCAGCCTTGTCGATAAACCAGTCGCCAGCCTCGCCGGACTTGTTGAACCACAGGGAGACGAGGGACTCCTTCACGCGGCTTGCGCAGGTGCGGATCCAGCGGTGCTGAGCCTCCTCGACGTTGACCGTGAGGTCCTGGCCGATCTTCTCGCCATAGGCCTTGGTGAACTTGGTGTTGCACAGGCCCATGCCGCCGCCACGGCCCTGAACGGTGCCGAGCTTCTCGATGACGATGACGTTGAGGCCGTTGTCGACGCAGGAGCTGGCAGCAGCGCAGCCGGAGTTGCCAGCACCGATGACGATGACGTCGGCGGTCTTGGTAGAAGCGCAGCTAGCAGGGTCGATGGGCTCGGGGGCGGTCATGAAGGAAGGCACGGCCTTCTCATAGGCAGGACCCGCAGCGTTAACGCCGCCAGCCTCGGTGGGGGCAGCATACTTCATGTCCTCATCGGAGCCCGTGCCACCAGCAAACGCAGTAGCAGCAGACCCAGCAGCCAGGGCGGCAACGCCAGCACCAGCAAGGAAAGAACGACGAGAGAGGGTCATCTTGAATCCTTTCATCTTATAAGCTCGCCGGGGACCACCTGCGGCGTTGCAGCCGGTTGGCCCTCGGCACTTCACATCACTCAGGCTCGCCGGGGACCATCTGCGGCGTTGCATGGAGGCTCATGTACGCTAGTGCACCTCACCTCCATGCGCCTTGCAGCCAGTTTGTCCCCAGCACATCGCTCGGGCTCGCCGGGGGCCATCTGCCGTGTTGCGCTCGGGCTCATGTACGTCCAGTACACCTCGCCCCCATGCGCCTTGCAGCTGGCCCCCGGGTCAGTCCCCAAGGTTTTTGAAAGCAATAACCGACTGTCTTCGCGGGGGTTGAGGACCCCGGGCGCCACCAGCCGGAACAACGCCAGCCTGAGGGTTTCCCTAAGCTGCGAATCCGCAGCCGCGCTCTTTGCGGCGAGGACCAGCAGCGTGGGAAATCCCTCAGGCGAGCGAGCAGAACAACCTTTCAGCTACTTACAGCTGTGCAAGGTCCTTACCGAGCAGGTAGGACAGCGTGCCGCACACGGCGCCGAGGTTCTGGCCGGGCATCACGAAGTTGTAGGTGTTGGCGTAGAAGTCGCCGGTCATGATGCCGGTGTTGTACAGGCCCTCGATGGGCTCGTCGTTCTCGTCGCACACCTGCATCTTCTCGTTGGTGCGCAGGCCGCCGCACACGGTAAGGAAGGTTGCGCCCACGGACTTGGTGGCGTAAAACGGGCCGGTCTCGATGGGGAACAGGTACTCGGGGTTCACATGGAACTCCTCGTCGAGGCCGTTCTTGGCGTACTCGTTGTAGCGTTTGATGGACTCGAGGGCGTTGTCGGCGTCGATGCCGTCAGCGGCCATCTGCTCGACGAGCTCCTCGATGGTGTCGGCCTTGTAGTAAACCGTGGAGGAACCGATGCCCTCGACGACACCAGCCTCGGCGTTCTTGTCCCAACCGGCGATGATCTCCTCGGGGGTCGAGGGCTTGATGCCGTTCTCGAGGTCAATGCAGCAACCGAAGGCCTCCCAGGTGTCCTGCGTGTAGGCGTAGTTGGTGTCCCACACGGCGAAGGCGGTCTGCTGGGGAAGCTGCAGCTTGGAGATGGCGCCGTAGGCGAAGTTGGTGATCTCGTTCTGGTAACGCTCACCGTGAATGTCGAGGTTGATGCCCCAGAAGTTGGAGATGACGCCGTGGGCGGGGCCAGTGGCGCCACCGTTGATCATGGGAGCGACGGGGAAGGTCTTCTGCCAAGCGGCGCCGATCCACAGGCCCATCTTCTGGCCGTCGCCGGGCATAAGGCCGTCGTAGGCGAGCTCGGTATCGTAGTCAATCTTGTCCCAGCTGATGGCGTCCTTGAACCACTTGTAGGCCATGGGGCTATAGCGGGCCATGAGGTCGCGGTCCTTGGAGAAGTCGCCCGTGGCAAGCACGACGGCCTTGGTGGCCTCGTACTTGATGTAGTTGCCGTCGGCGTCCTGGGCAACAACGGCGCTCACGCGGCCGGTGTTGTCGTCGTCACGGATGAGGTAGAGGGCGCGGGTGTTGTAGTCAATCTCGCCGCCGAGGTCCTCGGTGAAAATCTGAGCGTAGGTCTGGGCCTCGATAGGAGCACCCCACAGAGCGCCGAAGGGCTGCTCGTCGCTGTAGAAGTTGTGGGACGCGGGCGGCACGTCGATGACGCCGTCGGGATCGGGGTAGCCGGGCTCCAGGCAGCAGTGCAGGCCCTTGCCCTCCATGAGCTCAATGGTCCAGTTGATGGACTCGGCGGAGTTGTTGATCCAGCGGGCCCACTTCTTCTTGTCCATGAGGTAGGTGCCGGAGGTCTGCTCGGTCTTCACAATCTTGCGGGCGAGCTCGGGGTTGTACTCGATGCCCTTCTCCACCTGATACTTGGAGCCGATGGCGTGGTTGGAGCCACCGCGGCTCATGGCCTTGGAAGAAGCGGAGAAGAGGATGACGTCGGCGCCCTCCTCGGCAGCGGAGACGGCGGTGCACACGCCGGCCATGCCGGCGCCCACGACGACGATGTCGTGCGTGACGGTCTTGGAAATCTGATTCTCAGGGATGGGGTCGGGAGCGATCTCGAAGCTCCACTTGGCACCCTCGAGCTTGTCGGCGGTCATGGCCTCCTGCTCGTCGGCGACGGCGACACCGGCAAGCGCGCCCATGGCGGCGACACCGGCAGCAGCGGCTCCTGCACCCTCGACAAACTGACGACGGTTGAGTTCCATGTTGGTTCCCCTTTCAACTTGGATAGCGGACCTGCCCCACAAGGACGCACCCCGTGGGCAGATAACAGCCTGAGTTTAGGCACGAAACGCGGCCCATGCCAATGAGCCACCGTCTAAACCGCCGTGAACCTTTTGGCCCATTGCGCGGCTGAGCTGGTGTTTTGTAATCTCGTACGGCATTTGCCGCGCGCGGGGGCCTGCAACGGCAAAACCCGCCGCTACCCCACCGCTGTCAGGAGAACAACGGCCATCCCGCCAAAAAAGCCCGTCTCCCAACGTCGGGGCGCATCAAAATCCCGTCGCTGCTATAGTGTGGGCATCCAAAAAACGCACGACTGAAGGAGCGCAATGGCAGCACGCGCCCAAACAACGTCAGACAAAACCGGCGCCGACGCAGAGGTTCTCGCCGACAGCAGCCCGGAGGATGCGACCGCCCGACGCGGCTTTGCCGGCCTGCTCCCCCTTGTGGGCCTGGGCTTTTGGCAGGCATGGTGGATGACGCTCGCCTCAACCTCGGTGGTCATGGGCCCCATCCAGCCCGCACCGGGCAGCATGCTGCTCCTTCTGATTGTGACGCTGGCTGGCTATGTGGCAGCAACGCTTGCCGCCCCGCGCCTGGCGCCATACAGCAGCAGGCCCGGCCTTCTTCCGCTTTCCGCAGCCGCAGGAACCGTGGGCACCGTGATGCTTGCCCTGTGCACGCACATTGCCTTGCCTTCTGCCGCGAGCCTTGCGCTGGAATGGGCAGGCTACATCCTCACCTCCGTTTTCAGCGCCCTCGTCCTGCTCATGTGGGGCGAGCGCTGGAGCACGCTGGCCTCGGGCAACGTGGGCAGGCACCTCGTGTACTCGTTCCTTCTCGCCTTCGCACTCTACTTCGTCGTGTGCGCCCTGCCCACCGTTGCAGGGTGCACCCTTATCGCCCTCTTCGCTCCCCTGTCGGCGTTGTCGCTGTACCTCTCGCGCAATGAGCCCTGCCGCGGCGACGTCCCCGTGGCCGCCGTACGCCTCGACAGACGCCACCTCCTTGGCTTTGCTCTCGCCCTCGTGGCCATCTCAATTGTCTTCGGTGCCGTGCAGCGCATGAGTTCCTTCGACGGCAGCACGCGCACGCTGCAGCTTCTAGCCATGTCGGTAGCAGGCATCTTCATGGCAGCCTTCGCCTTTGTGATGTTCATGCGCGACTCCGTCGCCGATCCCTTTTCCTTCTACCGCCCCATCGTGCCCGCCATCGCGTGCGGAATGGCCCTGTGCCTCGCGTTTCCCGGCGTCCTATCGTTTGTGGGCAACGGCGGGGTCATTTTCGGCGTGTACTGTCTCGACATGTTCATCATGTTCACCGCAAGCGATCTGGCCTATCGCGCACGCGCGCAGGTGGCCCTCATCTTCGGCGGCGCCATCGTGGCGACGCGTACCGGCACGCTCGTCGGCTCATGGCTGGGATACGCGCTCATGAGCAACGCCTCCTGGAGCCCGGACGTGCGCGTGAGCCTCATCGCCTGCTTCATCGTCGCCGTGATCCTCATCGGCAGCACGGTCTTCACCGAAGGTGGTTTGCGCACCCTCTACCAGCCCGCACAGGAACAAACCCGCCCCCACGTGCCCGATTTCGACGAGCGCTGCAAGCACCTCGCCCACGACGCAGGCCTCACCGCCCGCGAGCTCGACGTCATGCTCCTCCTTGCCCGCGGCCGCAGCATCGCCCACATCTCTGAAGCGCTGGGCATCGCCCCCGGCACCGTGAAGCACCACACCTCAAACACCTACCGCAAACTAGGCGTCTACGACCGCCAAGGCCTCATCGACCTCGTCTGCGAGGCAACCTCCCCTGAGTAGGACGCTCGAGGGCGGATCTCCACGCCACTGGTCCTCACCGCAAAGGGCGCGGCTGCGGATTCGCGGCTTAGGAGACCGCCCCCGAGCTGCGAACTCTACTCCAGAGGTAGCATTAGGGGCTTTAAGACCCGCACGACAACAAGGGCCGCCCTTTTCCCAACAAGGGAAAAAGGCGGCCCTCGATTCTTGTAAACCTGATCTTAGCGCTCAACCGAACGTGGCTGAGATTACGTCAGCCGGCGGTTCGCCTAAGCTGCAAATCCGCAGCAGGGCGCACTTTGCCCTGTGAGGACTGCAGCGTGGCGAATCCGCCGGCGGCCGGGACGAACCTAAGCTTGTTCGTCTCCGGGGAGCGTGAACCTGCCCAAATCGACCTGGCCCACGGCCACGGCCTCGGCCATGTTCACGCAGCTGTTGCCAATGCGGTCCAGGCCGTTGAGCACCTCGTCGAAGGGACCCTTCGCCTCGGGCTCGCAGGTACCCTTTGCCACGCGCTTCATGTGCGCCTTGCGCATCTTGATGTCCAGGTCAAGCGCGTCAGACTTGGCCGCAGACACCTCGTGCGCGCGGCTGCGATCGCTTTGCGCGACAATCTCAAACGCCGTATCGCACATCTTCTCGATGACGCCTGCGACCTCTTCGAGGTCCTTCGTCGCGGCCTTGGAGAAGTTGCTGCTCAGGCACTGGGCGATCTCCTTGCACTGCGTGCCGATGCGTCCCTGGTCGTTGAGCACGCGCAGCACGCCGGCGGCACCGTTTGCCTGGTCTTCGGTAAGCACACCCGCGGCAAACATGTCGGTCAGGTAGTCGGTGGTCTTGGCGCACAGCGCACATCCCGCTTCAGCTCGGCGCACGGCCTCGTCTGCGGCATCAGCATCCAGCACGCCGGTATCAACCGAACGATGCACCGCACCCAGTGCGCCGCGAATAGCCTCGCCGGCACGCAGTGTCTCCTGCACCGTCATCTGCATGGCAACGGCAGGGGTGCCGATGAGTCGCTCGTCCAGGTACAGCGGGGTGGACAGGTTCTCAATGGCTGCAGCAGTCTGCTTGTCAACCGTCTTGTCGGGCAGGATGGTCGTCACAATCTTGGTCATGAGACCGATGAGCGGCAACCAGATGAGGGTCATAGTGCAGTTGAACAGCGTGTGCGCGTTGGCGATTTGACGCGAGATGACCTCGACCTCAGGGCCGCTCGGCGAGATGAACTGCACGAACTGGGCAAACTGCGGGACGAACCAGATGAACAGAAGCGCGCCCGACACGTTGAACAGCGTGTGTGAGACAGCGGCGCGCTTAGCATTGCGCGACTGGCCGATGCAGGCGAGCAGGGCCGTGATGGTGGTGCCGATGTTGTCGCCCAGAAGGATCGGGATGGCGCCCTGCAGGCCGATGATGCTGCTCACGCCGTCGGGGCCCGCCTGCGAGGCGAAGTTCTGCAGCACGGCGATGGTGGCGCTCGAGCTCTGAACCACGAGCGTCATGAGCGTGCCCACCGCCACGCCAAGCACGGGGATGTCGGCCACCTGGCCGATGAGGTCGACGAACACCTGGCTCGTCGCCAAGGGCTTCATCGCACCGCCCATGGTGTCGATACCCAGGAAGAGCAGGCCAAACGCGAGCACCGACAGGCCAATCTGCTTGGTGCGCTCCTTCTTGGCCACGAAGTTCACGAGGAAGCCAAGGAACAGGAACACCGGGATGTAGTCGGTGATCTTGAACGCGATGATCTGCGCGGTCATGGTGGTGCCGATGTTGGCGCCGAGGATGATGGAGATAGCCTGCGGCAGGCCCATGAGACCCGCGCTCACAAAGCCGATGGCCATAACGGTGGTGGCGCTCGAGCTCTGGAGCACCGCCGTGGCCACCGCGCCGGCAAGCACGCCCATCACAGGGTTTTTGGTAAGCAGCGAGAGCACCCGGCGCATGCCGTCGCCCGCCACCTTCTGGAGCGTCTCGCTCATCAAGTTCATGCCGTAAATAAACAGTGCCAGACCGCCAAGCAAGCCAAAGACGGTCGTGAGCGTCTCGTTCATGGTTTCCTTCCGGACGTCGTGTCATGCACCGCGGCACAGTCCCGCAGCTTAGACACCAGAATGCGCGTGCCACGTCTGACCCTGGTAAACCATGTGTAAGAGACCTGTAAAGAAAAAGGGCCGCCCCCTTGGAAGGAAGCGGCCCTATGCAAGGCGGCTCTATTTCGCCGGGCCTCGGCCCGTCTCCTTGAACTTCTCCTTGGCAACCGAAATCATGAGCTTGATACGGTTGAGCTGGTTGACCTCGGAAGCGCCGGGGTCGTAGTCCACCGCGACGATGTTGGTGTCGGGGTGCTGGCGGCGCAGCTCCTTGATGACGGCCTTGCCCACCACGTGGTTGGGCAGGCATGCAAACGGCGAGCAGCACACGATGTTGGGCGTGCCGTTCTCGATGAGCTCGATCATCTCGGCCGTGAGGAGCCAGCCCTCGCCCATGTTGTTGGACACCGAAAGCACCTGCTCGGCCTTCTCGGCAAGCTCATAAATGCTGGTAGAAGGCGTAAAGCGCTTGGAGCGGGCAAACTCTTCGTCCACGGGCTTGCGCATCCAGTCGATGAGGGCGATGCCGGCCTTGGAGGTGATGACCTTCTTGGTGGGCGCGCCGATCTCGGGCTTGCACAGGAAACGCGAGGCAAAGGCAAACTGGAAGAAGTCGACCAGGCCCGGCACCACGGCCTCGCAGCCCTCGCGCTCGATGACCTTGACTACCTCGTTGTTTGCCGTGGGGTGGAACTTGACAAGAATCTCGCCCACCACGCCCACGCGCGGCTTGGAGCCGTCGTTGACAAGCGGCAGGTTGTCGAACTCCGCAATCATCTCGCGGGCGATCTTCTTCATCGTGGAGCGGCCCATGTTCGGCGCGGCCTTGCGCATGCGCTCCATCCACTTCTCGTAGAGGGCGTCGGCGCTGCCGGGCACGGCCTCGTAAGGGCGCACGCGGTAGAGCATCTGCATGATGGCGTCGGCCAGCACCATGCCGTAGAAGGCAGGCAGGAGCACCTTCGGGCCCACCTTGAAGCCGGGGTTGTGCTCGTCGAGCTTGGCGAAGGCCAGCGAGATGACCGGGATCTCCGGGTGACCGAAGTCGCGCAGGGCCTTGCGGATGAGCGCGATGTAGTTGGTTGCACGGCAGCCGCCGCCGGTCTGCGTGATGATGACGGCCAGTCTGGAGAGGTCGTAGCGGCCCGACGTCACCGCCTCCATGATCTGGCCCGTGACCAGGATGGAGGGGTAGCAGATGTCGTTGTTGACGTACTTGAGGCCGGCATCGACCGCGCCGTGGTCAACGCTGGGCAGAAGCTCCAGGTTGTAGCCGTTGGCGTGGAAGATGGGCACAAGCAGGTCAAAGTGGATGGGCGCCATCTGCGGGCACAAAATGGTGTAGCCCTTGTCGCGCATCTCCTCGGTGAACTGGGCCTTGGGCCAGGCGGTGCTGGCATGGGCACGCTCAACAGGCACCTCGGTGACCTTCTCGGGGTCCTCGCCGCGCTTGGCAGCCTCGGCCTTGGCGGTCTCAAGGGCCTCGGCCTGCTTGTCCTTGAGGGCCGCCATGAGCGAACGGATGCGGATGCGCGCCGCGCCCAGGTTGGAAACCTCGTCGATCTTGAGCACGGTGTAAATCTTGCCGGAAGCCTCGAGGATCTCCTGCACCTGGTCGGTCGTGAGGGCGTCCAGACCGCAGCCGAAGGAGTTGAGCTGGATGAGGTCCAGGTCGTTGCGCGTGGTGACGAACTTCGCCGCCGCGTAGAGGCGCGAGTGGTACATCCACTGGTCCACGACGCGGATGGGGCGGTCGGGCTGCATGAGGTGGCTCACGGAATCCTCGGTAAGCACCGCAAAGCCGAACGAGTTCACGAGCTCGGGGATGGCGTGGTTGATCTCACGGTCGTTGTGGTAGGGACGGCCTGCCAGCACGATGCCGTGCGCGTGGTTGTCCTCGATCCACTTGAGGGCCTCCTCGCCGGCCTTGTGGATGGCGTCGTGGAAGCGGTCGGACTCGGCCCATGCGGCGTCAACGGCACGGGAGACCTCGTCCTTCGTGATGCGCGAGCCCTTGAAGCGGCCGATGCCCGCCTGGGCGTCGGCCCAGCGCTTGCCGTCGACCAGCTCGAAGATGCGGCGCTTGAGCTCGTTGATGTCGTGGTAGGGCACGAAATCGTTCATGAACTCGACGTGGCGCTGCTCGAGCTCGTCGATGTTGAGCTTGAGCGCCGTGGGGTAGCTCATGACGATGGGGCAGTTGTAGCAGTTGCCCGCGCCCTCGTCCTCCTGGCGCTCCCAGCGCACGCTGGGCATCCAGATGAAGTCGACGTCGCGGTCGATGAGGTCCATGACGTGGCCGTGGGAAAGCTTGGCCGGATAGCACACCGACTCGCTCGGCATGGACTCGATGCCCGCCTCGTAGGTCGCCTTGGAAGAGGGGCCGGAGAGCACCACGGAGAAGCCCAGCTCGGTGAACATCTTGTGCCAGAAGGGATAGTCCTCGTACATGCCAAGGGCACGCGGGATGCCCACGGTGCCACGTGGGGCGGTCTCGGCCGGCAGGCACTCACGGTCGAAGAGCAGGGCGTTCTTCTGCTTGAAGAGGTTGGGGGCATCGGAGCCGGCCTTCTTGTGACCGGCGCCGCGCTCGCAGCGGTTGCCCGTGACGAAACGCCTGCCGCCGCCGAAGTCGGAGATGGTGAGCAGGCAGCGGTTGGAGCACAGGCCGCAGCGGGCGGACTTGTGCGCCACCTGAAGGTTGTCGATCTCGTCCTTGGAGAGCAGCGTGGAGGTGCCGTCGGCACCGGCACGGTCGCGCGCGAGCAGCGCAGCGCCGTAGCAGCCCATGCAGCCCGAGATGTCGGGGCGGAAGGCTTCCTTGCCCGTGAGCAGCTCGAACGCACGCAGCACAGCGTCGTTCAAGAACGTGCCGCCCTGCACGATGACCTTGTCGCCGATCTCCTTGGGGTCGCGGATCTTGATGACCTTGAACAGGGCGTTCTTCATGACCGAGTAGGACAGACCGGCGGAGATGTCGCCCACCGTGGCGCCTTCCTTCTGGGCCTGCTTCACACGCGAGTTCATGAAGACCGTGCAGCGGCTGCCCAGATCCACGGGGTGCTCGGCCGTGAGCGCGGCGGCGGCGAAGTCCTGCACCGTCATGCCCATGGAGTCAGCAAAAGCGCTGATGAACGAGCCGCAGCCCGAAGAGCAGGCCTCGTTGAGCATGATGTGCTCGATGACGCCGTTCTTCACGCGCAGGCACTTCATGTCCTGGCCGCCCACGTCGAGGATGAACTCGACGCCGGGAAGCACCTCGTTGGCGCCGCGCAGGTGCGCGACGGTCTCAATCTCGCCAGAGTCGGCGTGGAGCGCCTCGATGAGCAGGCCCTCGCCGTAGCCCGTGCAGGTGACGTGGCCCACGGTGCAGCCCTCAGGCAGCGCGTCGTAGAAGTCGTCCATGAGGATGCGGGCCGTGCCGAGGACGTCGCCCTTGTTGGGGCCGTACCAGGTGCGCAGCAGCTCACCGTCCTCGCCGATGACGGCGCCCTTCATGGTGGTGGAACCGGCGTCGATGCCGATGAAGACACGGCCGCGGTAGCTGGCAAGGTCGCCGTGCGCGACGACCTGGGCGCCGTGGCGTGCGTCAAACTCGGCCTTGTCGGCCGCGGTGGCGAAGAGCGGCGCCAAGCGCTGCACCTCGCTGCCCTGGATATCGCCCAGTGAGTCGAGCTCCTCGATGAGGGAGGGCAGGCTCGACAGCTTGCCCGAAACTGCGGCCAGGGCGGCGCCGCACGCCACGAACAGGTGGGCGTTGGCGGGGCAGATCATATGCTCGTCGTCGAGGTCGAGCGTCACGCGGAAACGCTTGCGCAGCTCGGAGAGGTACTGCAGAGGGCCGCCCAGGAAGGCGACGTGGCCGCGGATGGGACGGCCGCATGCAAGGCCGGAAATGGTTTGCGTCACGACCGACTGGAAGATGGAGGCAGCCACGTCCTCGGGCTTGGCACCCTCGTTGAGCAGGGGCTGCACGTCGGTTTTGGCGAAAACGCCGCAACGGCTGGCGATGGGGTAGATGATGGTGGAACGCTTGGCCATCTCGTTGAGGCCGGAGGCGTCGGTGTGCAGCAGGCTCGCCATCTGGTCGATGAAGGCACCCGTGCCGCCAGCGCACGTGCCGTTCATGCGCTGCTCGATGCCGTTGTCAAAGTAGATGATTTTCGCGTCCTCGCCGCCCAGCTCGATGACGACGTCGGTCTTGGGCTCGAAGGCCTGGACTGCCGTCTTGGAGGCGATGACCTCCTGCACGAACTCAAGGCCCAGCCACTGCGACAGGAGCAGGCCGCCCGAACCGGTGATGGCAACCTCGAGGCGCGCGTCGCCGAAGACCTCGCTCGCAGCGCGGAAGAGCGCCTTCACGGTGGCGCGCACGTCGGTATGATGGCGCTGGTAGCTGGCATAGACAAGCTTTGCGTCCTCGTCGAGCACGGCAAGCTTCACCGTGGTGGAGCCCACGTCGATGCCCAGGCGCAGCTTGCGGCCCGACCAGTCAAGGCCCGGACCAGGCGTGACCTCGACGGAAGTCTCCGCCTCGGCAAGCGCCGCAGCCTCAGAAGCCTCGCGTGCGGCCTGTCGCGCCGCAGCCATCTCAGCGTCAACCTCACCCTGGGCAGAGCCGTGGCCAGCACATCCCCCGGCAAGCGCCGCCTCGAAGTCACACTTGATGGCTTCGCGCTCGTTTTCGTCGGTCATGGTCGCCTCTCTCCTCACACAGTGCAAAAAACCACGCCGCACGGCAAGCAGCGTGTATCAATTGAATTTCGAACAGTTAAGTATCTCACACGCACGCGATGATTTATACAGGCCCCAAACAAAAACAGGCGGACCCTACGCTTTCGCGCGGGGCCCGCCTGTTTTGAATCAAAAACTAGGAAGCGCTACGCAATAGAAGCGGCTGCCTTCTGGCCGGCGTTGATGCCCATCACCGTGATGTCGCACACAGCGTTGCCGCCGATGCGGTTGGCACCGTGGATGCCGCCCGTGACCTCGCCGGCAGCGAACAGGCCGGCGATCTTGTTGCCCTCGATGGTCAGGGCCTGAGAATCGCCGTCAACGTAGATGCCGCCCATGCAGTGGTGGATGCCGGGGTAAACGGCGATGGCGTAGAAGGGAGCGGTCTCAAGCTTGGAGACGAAGCCCGTGGTGCGGCCGAAGGGATCCTCGGCGCCGTCGACAGACTGGTTGTAGGTGTCGATGGTAGCCTGGAGCTCGTCAGCCGGGATGCCGAGGGTGTCGGCCAGACCAGCCAGGTCGTCAGCCTTGACGCTCATTTCCTTGCTCTCGTACTTGGCGCAGGCCTTGTTGTTGTCGTACACGGTCTGGTCGTACACAACCCAGATCTTGCCGTCAGGCTGGGCCATCTCGGCGGAGGACACGACGTCGCGGGTGCCCATCTCGTTGGTGAAACGGTCGCCGGCGTTGTTGACCAGGATGCCGCCACCGCCGCGGACGCCCTCAGCGACGAGCGAGCCGTCGGCGAACACGGTGGGGTGAATCTGAATCTGGCTCATCTGGATGAGGTTGGCGCCAGCGTGCTGGGCCATGACCATGCCGTCGCCCGTGATGGAAGCGGCGTTGGTGGAAACGAAGGTCTCCAGGTCGGGGCGGTACATTTTGACCATGTCCTTGTTGGAGCCGAAGCCACCGGAAGTCAGGATGACAGCCTTGGCATTGTACTGCGTGCCGTCCTCGCACACGACACCCGTCACAGCGCCGGACTCGTCGACGACGAGCTCAGTGGCGCGGCAGTTGTAGACGACCTCGATGCCGGCGTCGCTGACGGCCTGGGCGAGGGCGGGAACATAGGCGGCGCCCACGGCGGAGCCGTCGGTGGGACGGTGGCAGCGGGGCACGCTCATGCCACCGGTGGTGGTGATGTTGTCGAGAACCAGGCCGTGCTCAGCAAGCCAGTCAATGGCAGCAGCGGAGCCCTCGCACATCTGGGTCACGAGCTCGACGTTGTTCCAGTTGTGGCCACCGGCGATGGTCTCCTGGATGAACAGGTCGGTGGAGTCCTCGATGCCTTGATCCTTCTGATAGGTGGTCTCGGAGGCGTTCATGCCGGAAGAGGCGAAGATGGTGTTGCCGCCCTCCATGGCGTTCTTCTCAAGGATGACGATCTTCTCGACGCCGGCCTCGCTGGCAGCCAGAGCGGCGCACATGCCGGCGCCACCCATGCCAACGACGACGATGTCGTAGTCGCCACCGGCCGGGGCCTCCTCGGCAAAGGCAGCAGCGGTAGGCACAAGTGCGGTTGCAGCGGCAGCGGCCAGGAAGCTACGACGGTTCATCGTGATTTGAGCCATGATACCTATACCTCCATGTTCAGTGGACGCACGCCAGTTCCCCACTGGCGTCTTGAGTAAAGCGTGAACTCCCTTTGCGCATGCAAGGCGCGGCGCCCGCACATCTGTGGGGCAAGAACCGCATCTCGCAAGACTCCGGGGTTTCGCTTAACGGTATAAATGTGCCCCCAAACGGCTCGCCTGTCTTCACATACTTTGTGTGAAAGGGCATGTACCAGCGCAAATATGAGTAGAATATTTTTAGGCCCGCGCACACGCGCCAT
>Ga0129308_1000505_pt1 | contig 57295 bp, 49 predicted proteins | sample L827metagenome_FD_94440 | JGI IMG/M metagenome (GOLD analysis project Ga0129308, IMG submission 94440) | Ring-tailed lemur group fecal microbial communities from Wisconsin, USA - L827 metagenome | ecosystem: Host-associated > Mammals > Digestive system > Large intestine > Fecal | place: USA...
AGATCACTTTCCGGGTACCTCGTCCGTGGATTCTGGATCCTGCTTTTCAACCGGTAGCTTCTGCTGTTCCAGGCGCTACCGGATATTCTTTTCCCAGTGGCCACACCCAGAGCATCACTGCCCTTTCAGGAACATTGGGACTCTATGTACAAAAAAAATATCAAAAATTTCTGTGCGCCCTGTTTATTATTCTTGTTGGTTTTTCCAGAATGTATCTCGGCTGCCACACGCCTCAGGATGTCCTGGTTTCCTTCGGAGTCAGTATCCTGTGTGTTTTTCTGTGTTATCACTTTCTTTATAAGAAGAACAGTTTCCAGGGACAGGAATCTAAAGTTTCTGTCTTTATGGCAGTGATATGTCTGGGGCTGCTGGTTTATACACTCATCCTCTACAAAAACACCATCATAGAATTTCACTATGCTCAGGACTGTGTCAAAGCCTGCGGCGCAGGCGCTGCCTTTTCTATTGGATATTATCTCACAGAAAAATGGATTCCCTTTCATGCGCCGGATTCCACAAAAAAACGTCTTCTTCGTTTTCTTTTCGGAATTCTTGTCACCCTGCTTTTGCAGACAGGACTGAAGCCTTTGATCGGAGAAAGCCTTCCAGCTTCTTTCATCCGATATTTTATTGTAGTTTTCTGGATCGTTACTGTTTATCCATTTTTATTCTATAAAAAAGAACAGGCGCAGGCAGAAAAAAAGTGAATCGTGTATAAAAATAAAAAACACTGTCTCGGAATTGGTCTTCCTTCCAGACAGTGTTTTTTATGATTTATTTAATTTTGATTACTTAAATACTGCTCTATGCTGCTCATAGCAGCTTCTTCGTCTTCTCCATTAGCGGAAAGAGTGATCTCTTCACCTGAATCCAGCCCCAGAGTCATCATACCCATAATGCTCTTTGCATTAACCTTTTTTTTGCCGATCTCTACATAAATCTCGCTGTTAAACTGGCTGGCCACCTGTACCAGCTGCGCCACCGGGCGTGCCTCAAGTCCAGTAGACAGTTGAATTGTGACAGGTTTTTTAATCATAATTGCTCCTCCTTGTCATCCCGCAGTCCCTCTGCAATCTCACTAAGCTTTCTGAGCCTGTGATTAACTCCAGATTTGCCAACCTGGGGATTTAGCATCATACCTAATTCTTTTAGTGTAGCTTCCGGATACTGCAGTCTCAGTTCCGCGATCTCTGCAAGGCCCTCATTCAGGGAATGAAATCCCATCTTACTTTCTATAAGCCTGATATCTTCAATCTGCTTCACTGCCGCATTTACCGTTTTATTAATATTTGCTGTTTCACAGTTTACCTTCCGGTTCACAGAATTTCTCATTTCCTTCAGGATCCGGATATTTTCCAGATTCATCAATGCCACATTTGCCTCCATCACAGCCAGCATATCTACAATCTGCGCGCCTTCCTTCACATAGACCACATATGATTTTTTACGCAGAACAATTTTGGCATCGATCTGAAAACTGTGGATGAGAACCTGCAGCTGTTCTGCCTTCTGACGATCCGGACACACGATCTCAAAATGATACCCCTTTTCAGGATCGCTGATGGAACCGGATGCAAGAAAAGCTCCGCGGATAAACGCCCGCTTACAGCAGCTTTGCTGTGTTACCAGAGTGTTGTCAGAGCAAAGCGATTCTCCATCAGCTCTGCTTACAGAAAGCTTCGTCCCCTGAAGAACATTTCGGATCTCATCCGGGTCCTCAATCTCTACATAATAGAGATTTCCTTTCTTCATCTGACGGCTTTCGCGGACAGCAATCTCTGTATCTATATTAAATGTTTTTTGCAATAATGTAAAGCCTTTTCTTACGACTGCCGCATTTTCTGTCTGAAGCCGCAGTCTGCCTTCTGAAGTAACCCTTCCACAGGCACACAAAAGCGCCGCTGTTTCTGCTATCCTGCAATGGCGTGCAGGACTGATTTGTCTGGAAAGTTCTTCCTTCACCATCCCTGAAAAAGACAATTTCCGTTTCTCCTGTTCTGTTATTTTTTCAGAAGTACATCCTTCCCTATATCACGATGCTCAAGCCGAATCCCATATTCTGCCGTTTCCTGCAGCCGTTCGTGGAGCACACGGGCAAGTGTTACTGACCTGTGTCTGCCACCGGTACATCCAATCGCGATCACCAGACTGGTCTTTCCCTCTTTCACATAATTAGGAATCAGAAAGCGTATCATATCCGTGAGCTTGTCTGCAAATTCTCCTGCTGCCGGACTGTCCATTACATATCCATAAACATCGTCATCCATACCTGTATGAGGACGCAGTTCATCAATATAATAAGGATTTGGCAGAAATCTCACATCAAAAACAAGGTCTGCATCATCCGGTATCCCATACTTAAAACCAAAAGACAAAACAGAGATCACCATATTTCCGAATTTTCCATTATCTACAAAAATTCGGTTCACTTCTTTTTTCAGTTCTCTGGCAAGAAGATGAGTCGTATCAATGATGTAATCTGCTCTTTCTTTCAGAAAGTGCATTTTTTCCCGTTCCTGCCGGATCCCCTCATCTACTCTTCCGTACATAGAAAGAGGATGGCTTCTTCGGGATTCTTTATATCTTTTTACAAGCACACGGTCCTCTGCATCCAGAAACAGAATTTCAAACTCATATCCAGATTCACTGAGCTGATCCAGAACTTGTTCAAGTTCTCTTAGCGGTCTTCCGCTTCTGGCATCAATTCCTATTGCCGCGTTCTGGACATCTTCTCCCTGCATGCCTGCCATCAGTGATACAAATTTGCTTACCAGCGGAATCGGAAGATTATCCACACAAAAATAGCGGGCATCCTCCAGCATTTTCAGAGCAGTGGATTTTCCCGCTCCGGATAAACCTGTTACAATTACAAGACGCATCTCTTATCTCCCGTTAAAAAGTTAAAATTCTCCCAGAAACTTCACTTCTGGCTCCAGTGTCACACCGTACTTCTCCTGTACCGTATGAATCACATGATTCATCAATGCCCTCACATCTTCTGCAGTAGCGTCTCCTGCATTGATCACGAACCCACAATGCTTCTCAGATACCTGGGCACCGCCAATGCGATATCCTCTGAGTCCGCTGTCCATGATCAGCTTGCCGGCAAAGTAGCCCTCCGGACGCTTAAATGTACTTCCTGCACTTGGGTAGTCCAGCGGCTGTTTTTCCGTACGTCTGTCTGACAATTCTTTCATTCTGGACCGGATTTCTTCCTGATCTCCTTTTTCCAGAGCGATCACTGCTTCCAGAACCAGATATCCGGAAGTCTTTATGATACTGGTGCGATATCCCATCTCCAGTTTTTCTGCCGGAAGCGTCAGAAGTTCTCCGTCTCCGGTAAGTACCACGGCCTCTTTTAATACGTCTTTCAGCTCTCCGCCATAGGCACCGGCATTCATCACTACCGCACCCCCAAGCGTTCCCGGAATCCCGCCGGCAAACTCAAAGCCTGTAAGGGAATCATTTTTTGCTGCCACCGCAACGGAAGAAAGAAGCGCACCGGCACAGGCACGGATCTGGTTTCCTTCTACTTTTATTTCTGACATGTTGCGGTCCATCTGAATGATCACGCCACGATATCCTTTATCACTTACAAGAAGATTGCTTCCGTTACCAAGAACAAAAAAAGGGATCTGCTCTTTTTTGCACAGCTTCACGATAGCTGCAATCTGCTGCTTATCTTCCGGCATGGTAAAGATATCCGCCGGACCTCCGATCCGAAACGTTGTGTGACTGCTCATTGGTTCGTCAAAGAGCACCCTGTCCTTTCCCAGAAGCTCAATAAATTTCTGTCTGATCTCTTCTCTCACAGATTCTCTTCCTCACACTTTCTATTTATTTTAATTTTTCTTTTTCTTTTCCATAAGAATATCCCTGACCACCTCTCCGGCGATCAGCATCCCGGCCACACTGGGGACAAAGGATATGCTTCCTGTCAAAGTTCCGCCTTCCGTCCCGGCGCCCTTAGGACACCGTTCTCTGGAATACAGCACCTTTACTTTGCGGATTCCTTTTTTACGAAGTTCAGAACGCATTTTTTTTGCCGCCTGACAAATGCTGCCAGTCCTTGAGATATCTGCGATCTCAAATCTGGAAGGATTGATCCTGCCCTCGGTTGCCAGACAGGAGATCACCGGAGTACGGCATGCCGCTGCCTGCTCAATAAGGAGAAGTTTCGACTCCATAGTGTCAACGGCGTCTATGATATAATCATAGGATCTCAGATCAAACATTCCTGCGGTATCCTTATTATAAAATGTTTCATAAGTATGCACCAGGATATTTTCATCAATGTCACGTATTCGTTCTTTAGCGACCTGGACTTTTTTCTGACCGATCGTGGAATGCAGGGCAAACAGCTGTCTGTTAATGTTCGTAGCAGACACCACGTCGTGATCTACCAGAGTAAGGCTTCCTACACCGCAGCGTGCAAGAGCTTCCACCGCATAAGATCCTACTCCGCCAAGACCAAAAACTGCTATCTGCGCTCTTCCCAGACGATCCACACCAGCTCGTCCCAATAATAATTCCATTCGGGAATATGCGTCGTACATACGCAAACCTCCTGCGTCATTAATCATCTTTTCTAATTATACTATCCACTGTATGAAAAGTACAGGTTTTCATAGTTTTTTAAGAATTGCCGTATAATTTTTGAAGATATTTATATAATAACCACTAAAACAACAGAAAGGAGTTCTTTTATGTGGGATCAAATATTTCTCGGGATCCTTGGACTTTGTTCCGGGATCATCATCGCAAGCGGTGTTGCCGGGCTTCTCATTGCTCTTTCTGTAGTTCCCCGTTATGCCGGGATCACCCATACGGCGGACCATATCTCATTGTACGAAGACATGAGCTTGCTGGGGATCTTCTTTGGAAATCTTTTCTTTCTTTTCCATCTTCCGCTCCCCATAGGCCGGCCCTTTCTTTTGATCTTTGGAATTTTTTCCGGTATTTTCCTGGGCGGCTGGATCCTGGCGCTTGCAGAAATAGCAGATATGTTCCCTGTTTTTGTACGAAGGATTCAGTTGAAGCAGGGACTTCCTCTGATCATTCTGTCCATTGCAGCCGGAAAAGCGGCCGGTGCACTGATCTATTATTATTTTGGCTGGTAATACCCCCAAATTATATTCACAAACCAGATAAAAGTCAAAAGGAATTTTTCAGAAAGGAAAACAGATATGCCAACTTCCGAACAATTAAAAAAACAGAAACAATACCAACAGTATGTAAAACGGATCACTCCCTCTCACAGCCTTCCTCTGAATATGACAAAAGCTTTTTTTACCGGAGGGCTGATCTGTACGCTGGGGCAGTGGATCCTGAATGCTGCGGCCTCCTTAGGCGCTGACAAAGAAACCGCCGGCAGCTGGTGCTCTTTGCTGCTGATCCTTCTCAGTGTAATATTGACCGGACTTAACATTTATCCGGAAATCGGCAAATTCGGCGGTGCAGGAGCTCTTGTCCCTATCACCGGTTTTGCCAATTCCGTTGCAGCCTCTGCCATCGAATTCCAGACAGAAGGACAGGTCTTTGGTATCGGATGCAAAATATTTACCATCGCCGGTCCGGTTATCCTTTATGGAATCCTCAGTTCCTGGGGGCTTGGGATCGTTTACTACATTCTGAAACTGATGGGGGTGATTTTATGAAGCCCGGAATTCCTGCCGGAACAGCAAGCATAGAATTTCTGCAGCCGGTCTACATTGAAAGTGCCGCATCTATCACCGGCCAAAAGGAAGGACAGGGTCCTCTCGGAAATCTTTTTGACATGGTCTCCGAAGACCCTCTTTTCGGCACAAAAACCTGGGAGGCCGCCGAAAGTACTCTGCAAAAAGAAACCGCCTCTCTTGCCATTGGAAAAGCCGGTCTGACAGCCCCCGATATCCGTATGGTCTTTGCCGGCGATCTCCTTGCCCAGACCATTGCCTCCTCTTTTGGCATTGCAGAAATGGACATTCCCTATTACGGACTATACGGCGCCTGTTCCACCATGGGAGAAGCACTTTCTCTTGGCGCCATGACTGTCGCAGCCGGTTATGGAGAGCATGTGCTCTGTGCCGCTTCCAGTCATTTTGCCACTGCCGAAAAAGAATTCCGTTTTCCGCTTGGCTATGGAAATCAACGGCCTTTATCCTCCACCTGGACCGTTACCGGAAGCGGAGCATGTGTACTGGGCTCCAAACCGCCTGTACCGGAAGACCAAAAACATGCTTCTCCTATGCGATATAAAAACGGTTGTGCGGTGATCACAGGGATCACCATAGGAAAGCTTGTGGATTTTGGCTTTAAAGATTCTCTGAACATGGGTGGCTGCATGGCACCTGCAGCCTGCAGCACCATCGCCCAGAACCTCTCTGATTTCGGAAGAACGCCAAAAGATTATGATGCTGTCTTTACCGGTGATCTGGGCATGATCGGGCAGCAGATCCTTTTGGATCTCCTTTCCGAAAAAAACATTGACCTTCATTCTGTTCACCAGGACTGTGGACTTATGATCTACGATAATGAAACACAGGATACACATTCCGGCGGAAGCGGATGCGGGTGCTCTGCATCTGTTCTTGCCGCTGCCATCCTGCCTGAAATTTCCCGCGGAACCTGGAAACGGATCCTTTTTGTGCCGACTGGCGCAATGCTTTCTAAAGTCAGCTACAACGAAGGAGAATCTGTTCCGGGAATCGCTCATGCAGTGGTTATCGAACACAGCGAAATCTGATCAGGAGGTATCACTATGGATTATATAAATGCATTCTGGGTCGGAGGCGCCATCTGCGCCCTGGTCCAGATACTACTGGACAAAACCAAACTGCTTCCCGGACGTGTCATGGTGCTTCTCGTATGTTCCGGAGCCGTTCTCAGCTCCATTGGTCTGTATCAGCCCCTTGCAGACTATGCCGGCGCCGGCGCTTCCGTTCCCCTTCTTGGCTTTGGGCATCTCCTTTGGAAAGGAATGAAAAAAGCCATTGACCAGCAGGGGATCCTCGGCCTTTTTACCGGTGGATTCACCGCCTGCTCTGCAGGTGTTTCTGCAGCTCTTATTTTTTCCTGGATCGCCAGCCTCATATTCCGTCCCAAAATGAAAAAATGACTGAATGACAAAGAAAGAAGGAGACGCTATGAGTACTACCCTTTATCTGCAGCTTGACCGCAATATCCAGGTACAGCATCCACATGTATATCTTCAGGATATTGCACGTCTCTCCTGCACAAATTCAAAAATATTAAATCGACTTCGTGTACTTCCTGTACTCACTTTGAAGCCCGATCAGCCCGGCAGATACGTAATGTCTGCCATGGATCTGATCGATCTGATACAGAAAAAAGAACCGGATCTGGATATTACTCACATAGGAGAACAGGATTTTATCCTTACTTACCAGCAGCCGGATCCCCCTCACCTGCTTCTTCACTGGCTCAAAACCATTTTTGTCTGCTTTGCCTCTTTTTTCGGAGCAGCTTTTTCTATTATGACATTCAATGCAGATGCCGATGTAGAAAAACTTTTCCAGCAGATTTATCAGCAGGTGACCGGTCAGGTCTCCAATGGTTTTACCATTCTTGAGATCACCTATTCCATAGGACTGGGGCTGGGCGTTCTGTTCTTTTTCAATCATTTCAGCAAGGTAAAGCTCACCGCTGATCCTTCCCCTATGCAGGTACAGATGCGGACTTATGAAGATAATATCAATACCACGATCATTGAGGATATCAACCGGAAAAAGCTTACCCCAAAAGATCAGTCTCCCTCATAAAGGGTTCTGAGTCTGTTCATGATTCTCTTTTCCATCCGCGATACCTGCACCTGGGACACACCCAGACGACCGGCGATTTCCGTCTGGGTCATGTCCTGAAAATATCTCATACAGATCAGCTGCCGTTCCTCTTTTTCCAGCTTTCCCAGAATCTCTTCCAGAAAGATCCTGTTGAGAAGCTTCTCCTGATGATCCTTCTTTTCTTCCAGTCTGTCTGCCAGTGTAATCTCCGTACCCTCTCCCTGATACACCGTTTTATAAATAGATTCCACCGGAGCTCCGGATTCCATAGTCAGAGCAAGCTCCTCCGGCTGCATTTCCAATGCTGCTGCCAGTTCCCCCATATCCGGTTCTCTGCCCAGACTTCGCTCCAATCGTTCCTTCTCCTGATAGATCCGACGATAATTTTCCTTCATCGTCCTGCTGACTTTCAATATTCCATCATCTCTGAGAAATCGCCGGATCTCACCGGCAATCATAGGCACCGCATAAGTTGAAAATTTCACTTCAAACTCTATATCAAATTTATCTACAGCTTTCAAAAGGCCAATACTGCCAATCTGAAAAAGGTCCTCCATTTCCACACCCCGGCCCAGAAATCTTTTTGCCACGCTGTAGATCAATCCTGTATTTTCTTCAAACAACGTATCTCTTGCCGTTTTATCCCCCTGGTGCGCACGCCCGATCAGGGCAAGAGTATGTTCCATTTTTTCTCCTCTACCTTCGGATCGTCTTTTTCATATGGACAGAAGTTCCTACTCCTACTGTAGAGTCCACGGTCACCTCATCCATAAAAGCTTCCATAAAAGTAAATCCCATTCCGGAACGTTCTTTTTCCGGTTTTGTTGTATAAAGAGGTTCCATTGCTTTTTTTACATCCGCTATCCCGACTCCCTGATCTGTAATATCCACAAAAAGCTCCTGGCCTTTTCTTCTCAGATCCATTCTAATCTTATGTATTTCTCCCTCATATCCATGAATGATACAGTTTGTCACCGCCTCGGAAACGGCCGTCTTCAAATCAGCCACTTCTTCCAGCGTGGGATTCAGCTGTGTACAAAAAGATGCTGCTGTAATCCGGGCCAGTCCCTCATTAACCGGACGGCTGTCAAAAATCAAAGTCATTTCATTGGTATTTTCCATTATATCTTCCCCTCTCCTTCTGATCTTTGGATTTCTATATACCTGTGCACTCCCGACAGGTGCAGGAGCTTATCAATATGAGAATTTACCTGTACTGCGCGAATACACCCCTGCCGCATCCCAAGTGCCCGATATCTTCCCATGAGAAGTCCGATTCCAGAGCTGTCCATAAAGCCTGTTTTTTCAAAATCAAAGATCATGGTCCTTATATATACGTTTGCTATGATTCTGTCTGATTCTTTTCGTATCTCATCCGATACCGGATGATCCACATCTGCCGGAAGGTGAATCATCAGCACAGAACCTTCCTGCTGAAATATTGCACTCATTTCTTATTTTCCCCCTTATTTTTGTTTTTATTCCAGTTTTCCCCATTTTTCAGTAGAACAAAACGGACAAGTACGCTTCCAATTCCCTCAATCCTCGCAGCGTGTTTTTTGGTTCACCAGAAAAACCTACAGAATATACGCACTTTCCTGATGAATAAAAAAAGGACATGCATTTCTGCACATCCTCTGTCTTCGAGGTTTCTCTTATAAAGATAGCAGGTATCTAAAACCACTAGTATTCTTCATAGTATCCCTCGTCATAGTATTCTTCGTCATAAGACCCATCATCGTAGTATTCTTCATCATAAGACCCATCATCATAGGAATCCGTTTCGCCGCTGCTTTCAGATGAAGCCTCCGGTTCATATTCCGTATCTCCAATGCCTGCAACACCAGTAGCATCCCGTACCGTCGTATAAACCGCTTTCATCGAATCCGACAAAACATCTACCTGAACATTTTTGACGGCCATTGCCGCTTCATCCAGATTCTGCTGCTGATAATAGGTATAAGCAGTCATAAGTGCCTCATAGCTCTGACTTCTGGCCTGTTCTTCCTCAAGCTTAACTGTCACCGCCTCTGCAGTATTCCCGGACTCCTGCGCTTCTCCCTGGGCTTTCGTCAGTTCCGCGCCCTGCGTTGCCAGAGATTCACTATAGCGGACGATCTGTTCATTGGCCTCCTTATAAATTCTCTGGCGGATAGCCGGTACTGCAAGAAGCCAGAACGCAATTGCTCCTGTAAGCATTCCGGACATCAGAAGCAGGAAAATCGGAAGCTTTCCTTTTTCCTGATAAACAGGAGGATGCAATGTCAGCTCGCTTTCTGCCGGATCATATTCCGGTTCTTTATTTCGATTGCTGTGAAAGAATCCTTTTTTCTGCCGTTCCAATCTGGTCGGCACTCCGGTCTGTTCCTCCACCTCTCTTAAAAAACGCAGCGTCGTCGTATTTGTTTTATCGATTCGAGCAGCTTTTCTCAGAGTTCTCCTGGCTTTATTCCATTCCTGATTTTTGATCTGTATCAAAGCAAGAAGGTGATAACCTTTGATCAACTTCGGGTTTTGTGATAAAATCCGGCGAAGCTGAATCGCAGCCATATCCTCATGGCCTTCCCTGCACAGAAGAAGCGCATGGTTATACTTCTTGATCGTTACATTAATGGCCTTCAGTTTATTGGAATTCGCCTGCAGTTTGGAAATATATTCCGATGCAAGGTTTCTGGCCGGCTGAAGATTTTTACTGATGACCCATTCACTGAGCGCAGCCACCACCTCTCCAGTCTCGAAATAGACAAGTCCCAGAAGATTCCTTGCCTGAATATTTCTTTTATCGTAGATCAGACTCTGTTTCAGGCAGGCAATGGCACCTGAAAGATCACGTATGCTTGCTTTTTCCAGGCCCTGATTATACAGGCTTTTGGAAAGATAATCTACTTTTTTCTGGATCAGTACATTATATCCGCAGTTTGGACAGTAATCCAGGTCCATATCTGTCAGAAATGCACCGCAGTTCACACAATTCATCTGCAGAGTTCTCCTTATTGTCTTACACGTCTGCCGCTTTTTGCTTCACGCAGCACCTCCTGGAGCACATCAAGAATATCCGTCAGTTCTCTCTCATAGATTGCCCCTTCTGCATCCGTCACATCCAGACATGGTTCAAACTTCTTCAGTTCCTCTTCGTAATCTATCAAATTTTTCCTCCTTACTGCTCTCTCTGGATAATCGCCTTGATCTCACCCACCAGATAGAGAGAGCCCACACAGAACAGCATCCCTTCTTCACCTTTCCGGTCAAGCGCTTTATGGAATGCCTCTTCCACATCCTCACAGCTTTCTGCAGAATCACAGCCCTCCTGACGGAATATCTCCGCAAGCTGTTCTGCCGGAACCTTTCGGTATCCCCCCACCTGTGTCACGATCACATGGCGGAATCTGATTCTTCCGAGCACCGTGCGGATCATATCTGTATAATCCTTATCATCCACAGCAGAAAACAAAAGGGTAAGCGGATAGTCCTTCTGAAAATGTTCTGCCGTCTCTACAAACTTCTCTACTCCGTCCTCGTTATGCGCACCATCTACAATCACACCGGGAAGAACGGTTTCCATACGTCCCTGCCAGCGAGTCTCCTTCAGCCCTTTCAAAACAGCTTCTTTCGGCAGATTTATCCTGTCCTTCAAAACTTCTGCTGTTTTCAGCACAAGAGCCGCATTCATAACCTGATATCCGGCAATAAACGGAATAGAAAAGGTCGTATTTCCATAATACTCATTCTTCACTGAAAAATCAATGCCCGCCCTTGTGTTTTTCAGGATTTGTGCATCTGTTTTCTTCACTTCATAATAAGGGCTTCCCTGAGAAACTGCATGGCTGCGGATCACCTGCGCCGCCTCCGGGTCATTCCCATCATAAATCACCGGTACTCCCGGCACAATGATACCGGCTTTTTCTGAAGCGATCTCAGCTATGGTATTTCCCAGATACTGCATGTGGTCAAAACTGATGGATGTGATCACGCAGGCAACAGGATCTTCCACTGCCGTTGTAGCATCCAGCCTTCCTCCAAGTCCTGTCTCCAGCATCACATAATCCACACCTGCATCTGCAAAGATTACCATTCCCATAAGAAACAGCATCTCAAAATACGTAGGATGATAATTTCCTTCCGCTACCAGCTCATCTGCAAGAGCCTTCACCTTTTCAAAAGCTCTCAGAAATGTATCGTCATCAATATTTTTCTCGTTGATCTGAAAACGCTCATTGATCACTACCAGATGAGGAGAGGTAAACAATCCGCAGGAATAGCCTGCTTCTCTGAATATGGATGTCAGAAAAGCACAGGTACTTCCTTTTCCATTCGTTCCTGCCACATGGATGACCTTAAACTGCTTTTCCGGATGCCCCAGACGCTCCAGGCACTCCTTCGTATGGGAAAGCTTGTTTTTTGTTGTAAATTTCGGAGTTTCTTCAATATACGCAACTGCTTCACTGTAATTCATAAAAAAATTCACCACTTCATCTAATGTATTCGCAGCGGCCGGAGTTCTGCTCCGTAACAAACCGCTACGATATCATTATATATGAGTGGTGAAATATGTCCAGTACCAATCGTAATCTTTTATTCGCCAGAATCAGTTATCTTCCGTCGGCAGTTTCCATTTATTTTCCTCATACAGCATATAACAGGAGCGATCATAGCTCTTACTCAATGCTTTTCTGGTGGAACTGTTACTTCTCTGCACAACAGAGATCCGGTCAAAATCATCCAGCTCCGTACCGGAAATCATCAAAGTCGTAGGATTCACAAAAACGGTTTCATACCATTCTCCATTGAGCTTCACCTGACTGGAAGGGGTAAAATTAGTTCCTGTGATCCGATAGGTATGATCCCAGGACGATACCAGGGAAATACCATCCAGGGTCGTATCATAAAGACCCAGACGCATTTTCGTCCTCTTAAAAGGACTTTCTCCATCATAGGAATAATGTTCCCCATAAAGCAGATCATACTGAAGCGTTTCCAGATCCACCTGGTAATTCTTGGTGTTTCTTCGTGCCTGATGATAACGGAAAACGGTTCCCTCATGGATTCCTACACGATCCATGACTTCTGCAGCCATCTGGTATGCAGCAAGGTTTACATCTTTTTTCTCAAGACCAAAATTATCCCACATCACGTACTGTGTCTGGAAAAGATAGCGGTTCTCCACATCCTGCACAGTAAGATCCATAGTCGGAAGATGATCTCCATACATGACCAGAACCACATCCTCCGGATATTCTTCCAGAGCATCGGTCAGCTCCTTCACAAAGTTATCCATCTCGCGGAGCTGATTCACATAATACTCCCACTGATTGTTTTTCGCCTCTGTAGGAGAGCCTGCCACTGTGATCTCCGGTTCTTCCAGCTCCGGCTCCTCCGGATAAGATCCATGTCCCTGAACAGAGATGGTATATACATAATCCGGCTGATCTTCTGTAGAGTCCAGACATTTGATGATCTCATCTGTAAGAACACGGTCTCTGGTCCATCCCAGTGGGTTCTTGTCATCTTCCTCCGGCATATATTCTGCGGAAGTAAAGGTGTCAAATCCCAGATTCGGGAAAATGGATCTTCTTCCATAGAAGTTCGCCTCATTGTTATGTATCGCATGGGTGGAGTATCCCAGATCCTTCAGCACATAAGGCGCGCTTTCACAGGTTGTTTCCTTCAGGATGCTCTTATAGGGATATTCACCCGGTCCGAAGTAATGAAGGCTCATTCCGGTAATGGATTCAAATTCCGTATTGGCTGTACCGGCGCCTACAGACGGTACCTTATAGTATCCTGAAGTATATTCTTTCATCAGCTTTCGGAATACCGGAATCGGATCCTCTGACATTTCCAGATAATCCACCAGTTCCGGATCGAAGAAAGATTCCAGCTGAAGGAAGATGATATTCGGATGAGCGCCCGCCTTCGTCTCCGGCAGATTTTTTTCCGTATTTTCGATACGCTTGATTTCTCCCTCCGAGTAATCCCGGGGACAGGTGATCCCTGTGTCAAAAATGGTAACGCCCAGACAGTAGGGATACCCGTAATCCTCATAGGCAAAAGCAATGTTTCCAAAATAATTGGAAAGCACTCTTTTTTCCAGCGCCAGCTGGGTCAGTCCTGCAAAAGCCAGGACACCAGCCAGTACCAGCGGAATATTCCAGCGGTATTTCAGTTTTCCTTTGAATTTCGGTCCTTTTAAGATCAAGCCGAAAAGAGTCAGGGCAAAGAGTCCCAGAACGATCAGCGCAACGATCACTCCCCATTTGGGAAGATATTTTTCCAGAAGCGCCATTCCATCTGTCAGAAGATGAAGATCCGGCCCGGTAAACGGTGTCACACGGGTAGCCAGTATCACACCGTTAATAATTCCCAGCAGCAGCCAGAACATACATAAAAACACACGGAGAAAGCATCTTCTTCTGAACAGGTACACGATCAGGGATGTCGTAAAGATCAATGCTGCATTATAAGCAAATACCAACGGCCTGCCTGTCATAAAATCCCATGCTTCTGTAAAAGAGTGCCTGCTGATCGCTTCGATCAGAAAGTACCCCACTGCACTGACCAGTGCATGAAGCAGCAGAGAAATCTTGTTGCACACATCATACCATTTCATCTTAACGCTCCTTTATCACTTCTGCATCTGTGAAAGCTGTACGTTTACCTTTTCCATCATTTCTTCGTATTTCTGAAGCTTTTCTTTTTCTGCATCTACCTTAGCTGCAGGAGCTTTGTTGACAAAATTCGGGTTGTTCAGCATACCCTGGCAGCGAGCAATTTCTTTGGTAAGACGCTCCTGCTCTTTTTTCAGACGTTCAATTTCTTTTTCTCTGTCTACCAGATCTTCCAGCGGCAGATAAACGACTGCATCGGAAACCACTACGGAAACCGCGTCCTCACCGATTCCTTCTTTGTTCTCCTGTACATGGATCTCTTTGGAAAATGCCAGGTTTACAAATGATTTTTTGCAGGCTTCATATCTTGCACAGGTATCTGTATCTCTGCCTACAATATACAGGCTTGTTTTGCGGTTTACCGGTACATTCATTTCTGTACGTGTATTACGGATGCCTCTGACAATCTCTTTAAATCCTTCTACCGCTTTCTCGGCTTCAGGGAAGCTTCTCTCCGGTGTGTATACCGGCCATTCGGAAATCATGATCGAATCTTCTTCCGGAAGAAGTGTACAGTAAATTTCCTCTGTGATAAACGGCATAAACGGATGAAGCAGCTTCAATCCTTCTGTAAGAACAGTACGCAGAGTCCACAAAGCCTCGCCTGCTGCCTTCGGATTTTCATCTGCTTTCCACAGACGAACCTTTGCCATCTCAATATACCAGTCGCAAAGCTCATCCCACAGGAAATCATAAACCTTCTGTACAGCAATACCCAGCTCATATTTTTCCATGTTTTCTGTTACTTCACGGACAACCGTATTCAGTCTGGACAGGATCCACTGATCTTCCATACACAGAGACTTCAGATCTTCCGGTGCTTCTGCATCATGGCCTTCCAGATTCATCATGATAAATCTGGATGCATTCCAGATCTTGTTTGCAAAGTTACGGCTGGATTCTACTCTCTCCCAGTAAAAACGCATGTCATTTCCCGGAGCATTTCCGGTAATCAGAGTCAGACGAAGTGCATCTGCACCATATTTATCAATGACCTCAAGAGGATCAATACCGTTTCCAAGGGATTTACTCATTTTTCTTCCCTGAGAGTCTCTTACAAGACCATGGATCAGAACATGATGGAAAGGAGCCTTTCCGGTCTGTTCCAGAGCAGAGAATACCATACGGATAACCCAGAAGAAAATAATGTCATATCCGGTTACCAGTACATCCGTAGGATAGAAATACTCCATCTCTTCTGTCTTGTCCGGCCATCCTAAAGTGGAGAACGGCCACAGTGCAGAGCTGAACCAGGTATCCAGTGTATCTTCATCCTGGTGAAGATGAGTACAGCCGCATTTCGGGCATTTTTCCGGCATCTCACGGGCAACAACCACCTCACCGCATTCATCGCAGTAGTAAGCCGGGATCCTGTGTCCCCACCACAGCTGACGGGAGATACACCAGTCACGGATATTTTCCAGCCAGTGAAGGTAAGTTTTTCCAAAGCTTGCCGGAACAAATTCCAGGTCTCCGTCATTCAGAGCGTCAATGGCAGCTTTTGCCATTTCATCCATGCGTACAAACCACTGAGGCTTGATCATAGGCTCTACGGTAGTGCCGCAGCGGTCATGCGTTCCAACACTGTGAGAATGAGGAACCACCTTAACCAGAAGTCCCTGCTCCTCAAGATCGGCAACCATTGCCTTACGGGCCTCGTAACGATCCATTCCTGCATATTTGCCGCCAAGAGAATTGATGGTGGCATCATCATTCATGATGTTGATCTCCGGAAGATTGTGACGTTTCCCTACCTCAAAGTCATTCGGGTCATGAGCCGGTGTGATTTTTACACATCCGGTTCCAAATTCTTTGTCAACATACTCATCTGCCACAACCGGAATCTCACGGTCTGTCAGCGGCAGCTTCAGCATTTTTCCTACCAGATCTTTGTATCTTTCGTCCTCAGGATTTACGGCAACGGCAGTATCGCCCAGAAGCGTCTCCGGACGTGTGGTAGCGATTTCTACAAAACGTCCCTCTTCTCCAACGATTGGATAATTGATGTGCCAGAAAAATCCGTCCTGGTCCTCATGCTCTACCTCTGCATCAGAAATAGAAGTCTGGCATACCGGACACCAGTTGATGATCCTGGAGCCTTTATAGATATAGCCTTTTTCATAAAGCTTGATAAACACTTCCTGAACAGCCTTGGAGCAGCCCTCGTCCATGGTAAAACGCTCTCTTTCCCAGTCTGCGGAAGCGCCCAGTTTCTTCAGCTGATTGATGATCTTTCCGCCGTACTCTTCCTTCCATGCCCATGCATGCTTCAGAAATTCTTCGCGGCCGATCTCGTGCTTGTCAATGCCTTCCTGTTTCAGCTTGTCAATGACCTTCACCTCTGTAGCGATCGCGGCATGGTCTGTTCCCGGCTGCCACAGTGCCTCATAGCCCTGCATTCTCTTGAAACGGATCAGAATATCCTGCATTGTCTCGTCAAGAGCATGGCCCATGTGAAGCTGGCCGGTAACGTTTGGCGGCGGCATCACAATGGTAAATGGTTTTTTATCGGGATTTACTTTTGCATGGAAATAACCGTTATCCATCCATTTTTGGTACAGACGCTCTTCCAGTCCTTTCGGATCATACGTCTTTGCAAGTTCTTTGCTCATAATAACCTCCTGAGTGTTTTTTTCTAAACGGTGAGGGGAAGAAAAAAGGAAGCCCCTCACACCTAAGTGTGAAGGGCGAGTCTTATCGCGGTACCACCTTCATTATGCAGAATCCTGTAAAAATCTTACGTTCCCTGCACATCTCATTGTCCTTTAACGCAGGATCTACGTGAAAGCCTGCTGCCGTTCCTGGTTTTTTCTCTACGGCCATCAGCCTCCCGGCTCCAAAGCTACCTTCTGCCTTCTCCTTCTGAGAGCTCCTTACAGCCAGCGGAAGCTCCTCTCTGTCAGGGAAAAAAGCGTACTCCTCTTTTTCCTCGCCTTTGCTATGTTTCCTACTATAATTACATTTTTTGCGGTTGTCAAGCAGGAACGCAGAAATTTCACAGTTAATTTATTCCACAGATTTCAGGGATTCTACCATGTCGATCTTTTTCAGCTTCCTGTGCATGAACAGATTAACGATCGCCGAAAAGATACTGGTGATCACTGCGCAGTAAAGGAAACTGATCGGACGTATGTTCCGTCCGAACATGACCGCATCCACCTCTACGGTAACAATAATGTATCGATGAAGGATCACACCAAATCCGGATCCAAAAATGATTCCGGCTATTGTCAGAAGGATGTTTTCTCTCAACACATACTGAGAAACCTCCTTATCATAAAATCCCAGAACCTTTAAGGTTGCCAGTTCTCTCTGACGTTCTGTGATATTGATATTATTCAGGTTATACAAAACCACAAAGGCAAGCATACCAGCGGAAACGATCAGGACTACAATAACGATTCCCAGAGTACTGAGCATACGATCCACCTGGGCAGCCAGACTGTCTGTGTAGCTGATACTCAATGCCGCAGGCTGAGAAAGTATTTCTTTTCCCACAGCTTCTGCCTCATCCAGGTACTCGTCTTTCAGCGAAAAGACGGTGTCTTCGTAAGCAGGCTTTTCTCCAAAGGTCTGCTCATAAACCGCAGGAGTCATATAAATATAATGGCCCATATAATTTTCTGTGATCACCGCTACCTTTACCTGATATTCCTCATAGTCTTTTTCCAGAGTAATGGTATCTCCTGTCCGGAGTTTCAGAAGTCTGGCTGTTTTTTCACTGATCACAGCTCCCTCGTCTGTAAGTTCATACCGTTCCTTTGTAATGCGGTTTCTCAATGTCACATCTTCCCGGAAGGTCTCCATATCTTCCGGCACATAAAGATAACAGCTGATATTGGATTTTTCTCTTGGTGCCGTGATCTTGGTAAACTGAATATTTGTAAAACGCTGGAGTTTTTTGTTCTGTTTTAAATATTCCGAAAGCTTTTCCCTCTCCTCCGGAGTGGCATCCTCATCTGTGATAATGGTTCCGTCATAGTGCTGCAGTTCCTCATACTGCTTCACCACAATGTCCGAAATGGAATCCCGGATTCCAAAGCCTACCAGCATCAGAGCCATACTTCCGGAGATACCGAAGATCGTCATAAACAGACGTTTCTTGTAGCGGAAAAGATTTCTCAGACAGGATTTCCAGGTAAAATTCAGGTGTTTCCACAAAATCGTGATCTTTTCTACAAGAACCCGTTTTCCCTCTTTCGGCGCCGGCGGACGCATCAAGGAAGCCGGAGTCTCTGCCAGTACCTTAAAGCAGGAAAATATGGTTGCCCCGACGGTACAGACTACAGCTGCAACCGATGCCGTAAGTGCAAATTTTAATTCATAGTGGATTTCCAGATTATTCCCCACATTGTGGTACATGATTCCATAAGCCTTGATGATGATATAGGGAAGGATCTTTTCACCGATCAGGATACCTGCCACACTGCCTCCTACGGTTGCTAAAAATGCATAATTCAGATATTTCGAGGCAATATCATACTTGCTGTAGCCCAGCGCTTTCAGTGTTCCGATCTGCGTTCTCTGCTCCTCTACCATCCTGGTCATAGTGGTAAGACTGATCAGGGCCGCCACCAGGAAAAAGATTACCGGGAATACTTCTCCGATGCTTTTGATACGATCTGCGTTATCCCCGTAATCTGAATACTCCGGAAGATCATTTCGATCTGTAATGATCCACTCCGGTTCTTCTATGTCCTGGATTTCCTTTCTGGCGTCTGCGATCTTCTTTTCGCCGTCTGCAATCTCCTCATCCGCTTCCTTTTCACCGTCGTGATATTCTTCCCATCCATCTTCCAGCTTCTTTTTTGCATCGGCAAGCTCTTTTTCCGCATCTATGAGCTTCTGCTCATTTTCTTTTATTTCTTTCTCTCCGTCCAGAATCTCCTGGCGGCCATTCTCAAGCTCTGCTTCTCCATCCGTCAGTTTCTGTGCATTTGCATCGATTTCAGCCTGTGCTGCATAGAGTTTCTGCCTGCTGGCATCCACCTCTGCCTGACTGCTTTGAAGAACAGCAAGACTTTCGTTCAGCTTTTTTTCACTTGCCTTTAATTTTTTCTCATTTGCGGTGATCTCTCTTTCTGCCAGAGCAAGTTTCTGTTCCTCTTTTTCCAGCTTTTCCCGCCCGGCTTCCACAGCAGTCTGTCCTGCCCGCAGCTGCTCTATTGTCTGTGTAAGTTCTGTTTTTTTGGCTTCTGCCTGCGTGATTCCGTCTTTTGCAGCTGCCAGGCCTGCTTCTAATTCTGCTTTTTTAGCCGCTGCTGCACTACAGTTATCCAAAGCTGTCTGCGCCTGCACGACCGCACTGTTTGCTGCGTCCAGTTCCGCCCGGGCTGCCTTTAAGGCTTCCTGAAAAGGAATCAGTTCTTCTTCTGTGATCTCACCGGCAGCCAGTCTTGCCTGTGTTTCCTCAAACGCTGCCTGTGCCGAATCTGCCGCCGCTTTTTTTTCAGCAGCTGTACTCTGTGCAGCCGCCAAAGCCTGCTGCAGTCCCGGTAACTGAGCTTCTGCCTGTGCAGCCTGCTGTATTCCTGCTTCCAGCTGCGGAATCTGCCCATTTAGATCTGCAATCTGTGCTTCAATGGTCTTTATCCCGTTCTGTGCCTGAGCAATCCCATTTTCAATCTGGCTTTGCTGTTGGTTCAGAGCAGTCCGGCTCTCTTCCAGCTTTTGTCTTCCGACCGCCAATTGCTTCTTTGCTTCTTCCAGCTGTTTCTTGCCTTCATCATACTGCTGTTTGCCGCTGCGGTACTGTGCCCATCCTGCCTCAAGCTTATCCTCGCCCGCATAAAACTCTTCCCATCCGTTTGCCAGCTCTGCTCTCGCTGCCGCCAGCTGATTTTTGCCATCAGTGATGGTCTGCTGCGAAGAAGCCAGCTGTTTCTTTCCCTTTTCCAGTTGTTCTCTGGCATCAACAAGCTTCTGCTGACCGTCTTCGTATTCTTTTTTTCCGTCCGCGTAGTCCTTTTCACCGTCTTCCAGCTCTTTTCGGGCATCGGCAAGTTCCTTCTGAGCCTCCGCCTTACCGTCTGCAAGCTCCTGCTCTGCATCGGCAAGCTTTTCTTCTGCCTCGGACATAACGTCCTCATATCTGACCAGACAGCGTTCCTTCTGGATTCCTTCTACATTCTTCTGAAGTTTTTCTATCAGATTGTCATAGGCATCTGTATAGCTGGTCACCCGGTCTGCCCCATGCGCTCTCACATAAATCTGGGTAAAAATCTCCTGTTCAAAATCCTCCGGAAGTACATATGCAAATCCGTTGACTTCACCAGAGCCCAGCGTCGTATTTCCCCGGTTAAAGGATATGTAAAGAGGCGTTCTTCCAAGACCCGTGACTGTATATGTTTTCTTCTTGAGAAGAAAGTCTTCCGTATCCTCCCTGAGTTCGATCTCATCGCCAGTCTTATAGCCCATTCCTTTGGCAAACGTTACATCCAGAAAACACTCTCCGCTTTTTTCCGGAAGACGGCCTTCTGTCACAGTCAGTCCGTTTACATCCTCATTCACAGATTCCACATGAAGCACCTTCTGCGTTTCCGCTTCTCCGCAAAGGACATCCGTAGACCAGGCGCCTTCCGCCCACTCTACACCGTCTACTTTTTTCAGTGCATCTACATCCTCTTCTGTCAGGCCAAGGGTTCCCATCACCTTCAGATCCATCATCCTGTTTTCTGTATAGTAGGCATCTCCCGACATTCGCATATCCGGAGAGCTTGCCTGTATTCCGGAAAAAAATGCCACTCCCAGAGAAACAATACAGAAAATAGAAATAAAACGCGCTCTGGTTTTCCTGATCTCCATCCAGAAATCCTTATGCAGTGCCTTTTTCATAGCCCTCACCTACCATTCGATTTTTTCCACAGAAGTAGGATTTTCATTCTGAACCATGGAAGAAACCTTTCCGTTTTTAATCTTGATCACTCGATCTGCCATAGGAGTCAGTGCAGAGTTATGTGTGATGACGATCACTGTCATCCCCTTCTCTCTGCACATATCCTGCAAAAGCTTCAGGATTGCCTTTCCGGTCTGATAATCCAGGGCTCCTGTAGGTTCGTCACAGAGGAGCAGCTTCGGATTCTTGGCAAGCGCTCTCGCAATAGACACTCTCTGCTGCTCCCCGCCGGACAGCTGTGCCGGAAAATTTCCCAGACGGTTTTTCAGCCCAACTTCCTCAAGAACGGTTCTTGCATCCAGCGGTTCTTTGCAGATCTGAAGAGCAAGCTCCACATTTTCCAGTGCCGTAAGATTGGGAACCAGGTTGTAAAATTGAAATACAAATCCGATATCTTCTCTTCTGTAGCTGGTAAGCTGTTTGTTGTTATATTTCGCAATATCCGTCCCATCCACCAGCACCTTGCCGGAGGTCGCCTTGTCCATGCCTCCCAAAATGTTCAGGACGGTGGTCTTTCCCGCTCCACTGGGACCTACCACCACTACAAATTCCCCTTTGCTGATTTCAAAACTTATCTCGTCCACGGCAACGATACGCACTTCCCCGGAGCCGTAGATCTTGGATACATTTTCCAGCTTTACATATGCATTATTCTGACTCCTCATATTTTTTCCTGCCTTTTCTTACTTTACGAAAAGGAGGTACCAACAGACTCATAGATTTATGAAGTCCCGGTGCCCTCCTTCCATAGATTCAGTATATCAGTTTTGTAAAATTTCTTCAATCAGTGCAGAAAAAAAAGATGTGAAAATTGTATAAACTCGTGGCTGTTTCTTTTCTATATTTTGTTTTTACAGCTTATCCACATCCGGCTGCTGTCCATCATGTGCTTTCCACATACATTCTGTGATTTCCATGTCTGTAAAAACAGCGGTAAAGCTGGAATTCTCCGGACTGCATGCATAAATTCCAAAGCGTATCTTTCCTGCGCCCTCCCACATATGGCAGACTCTCATCTGAGAAAATTTCTTTCCGTCTGTGGAACATTCGATGCAATAATCATCCTCTCTGCGGCTGAAACGGTACCACATCTGCTTCACATCTGCCGGAATTGCTGTTGTAGCCCAGTCCGAATATCCATGGTTGGTAGCTACGGAACCCAGATGCTGAAATTCTTCATTCTCAAATTCCACAGAACCTTTCAGCCAGTTATCCGAGTCCAGATACATAACGATCCCGCACTGGTCAAATCTGTGACCGCTGCTGCTGAAGTCTGTTTTCACCACAAATGAGAAAAACTTTTCTTCTGTTTCCATCTGAAATACAGGTGCATTGTCATTTCTGAAATGATAATAGGTCCGCTGCCAAAGGTCCGTGTGCGGTTCCGTTGTGATCTCAATACGCTGCTCCTTTACAGAGTATTTTTTTGGTTCTCTTGTCCACTGAAATTTCTTTGTATCCATAGCATCCTCCTGTCTTTTCTTTATGTATATTCGTAATATACTTTTCATCCCAAAACAACCTTATCGTTTCTTATATTTTAGGCCGATATCTCACATCAGACACAGTATACACCGTGATAAATGCATCCGGATCCTGATGGTTCATATAGTCCATCAGCTTCTGGTATTCGCTTTTATCTACAATGGTAATGATCTCATTGCGTTTCTGCATATTATAAGCGCCAATGGATTCATAGATAGTGGCACCGCTGTGCAGATGATGAAGGATAAATTCTCTAAGCTCTTTTTCATGCTTTGTGATAATGCAGACCCTTCTTTTGATGTTCTGTCCGAAAATAAAATGATCCAGTACAATCCCGTTAAAATACGTTCCCAGAACACTTAAAACAACTGCTTTTTTGTCATAGACAAGAGCAGACGACAACGCAATACACATACCGGACAGAGACATGGCCTTTCCCAGTTCCATATGAAGGTACTTATTCATGATCTTCGCCACGATATCCAGTCCCCCTGAGGAGGCATTCCGGTTAAAAAGAATGCTGGAGCCTGCGCTGACCACCAGGATATAACAGATTGCATCCAGCTCCGGACTGTCTGTCAGGGAATGAAAATTCGGAAAAAGCTTTTCGTAAATTCCCAGAAATACCGGAAGCATGATACTGGTATATACTGTTTTGGCACCAAATTCTTTACCGCAGGTCAAAAATCCGATGATCAAAAGCACGACATTTAAGATCATCGTAATCACAGACAACGAAAGGGGCACAAAATGAGACAGTATGATTCCAAGACCGGAAATACTGCTGATAGATGTTCCGCTTGGTACCAGAAAGAAATAAACCGCAGCAGAAATAATCACCATGGCTGCAGTCAGGATCACAATTTCCCTGGCAAGCTCAACTGTATTGTTTTTCTTTTTCATGTCAAATCTCACTTTCTGTCAGGCGGTTCCGCCTGAAAAACTATTCACAATTTTTCTTCTTTAATTCCAGCATCATCCAGTCTGTATTTTCATAGGTTCCGTCTGCATATTTCATATTTCCTGGAAAGATGCCATATTTTGGGAATCCAAATCTCCTTCAATCATCTTTATGTATCTCATAAAAACCTGTACAACAGAAGATCATCTGTGAAACTGTTTCAGATACTCCTCCACCGACCGGGTCATCTCCCTGGAAAAATCCGAATCATATTTCCGGTTACAGAAAGCCTCTGTCCACTCCTCGAAAGATTTCTGTCCGCAGCGATCTGTAAACATCTGCCGAAGTTCTTCTCCCTCCATACTGCGGTAAGTATTTTCATGTACAATATGCTTCTGTTCAAAGCGCAATGGTTTCGTTCTTTTTTTCTGCTGCTCTGTAGGCCACCCAAACACCAGCATCACTGCCGGAAATACATATTCCGGAAGATGAAGAAGTCTGCGCTGTTCTTCACAGTTTTCCATAATATCGCCGATATAGCAGGAGCCAATCCCAAAGCTTTCTGCTGCTACAACTGCATTCTGTGCCGCAATAGCCGCGTCTGTCACAGCCAGCATCAAATCTCCCGCCCCGGGTTTCCGTGGACTGCATCCAGCTTCCAGATAGGTGTCATACCATTTTTTGCAGTCTGCACAGAACACCAGAACCATGGGCGCTTTTGCAATAAAAGGCTGGTAATCACAGGTTTCAGAAAGTGCTTCCTTCAGTTTCTCATCTGTAATATCCAGAATGGTATAAAGCTGCTGACATCCGGCACTCGGCGCCTGGGCTGCGGCCTCCAGAATAGCCTGTTTCATTTCCTCCGGAATGTTTTTCTCCTCATAAACTCTCATAGATTTTCTGTTGTATAAACTTTTAATGATCTCGTTCATAGTTTCTCCTTTTATTAAAATCTGAAAATTATTTCCGTGTCAGGTATCTGTCAAGGATTCTCATAACATTGCTGGTATTCATTCGATATGTATTCACAGACAGCTTATCTGGATTAACATTTCGAATTAATTTTTTTGCCTTAAACTTCCCGGCTTCTTTACTCTTTTGCCCGGCATCAACTTTTTTTCCCAAATACGCACATTCCACATCTTTACAAAACCAGACAAACTCATAATCTTTCTCTTTACAATACCGGCCTGCCTCTGACAAAAAATCTGCATCTTCCTGTTTCATATCATAGTCGTCACAATCAAAACAGTAAATAACTTTAGACCGGTTTTTCTTAGATGTGGACGCGTACTGAGAAATCAGTTTTAAGATTTCTTTTTCTTTGTTTTTGTATTTTCCTCTTCCATTCATATACACAGGACTGAATTTAAATTGCGCATGATCATACTGATAAAAATAGTCTATTGTATCTTTCATATAAATCCAGTCGGATTTACTTTTTTTATCTGCCTCAACAGCAAAAATCAGTTGGAGTCCCATTATTCATCCTCCTCGCTGTATCCAAAAACACCTATAAAATCAATGGAATCTACATTAAATGGCGATCCCTCTATCATACCATTTCTATAAAGTCTGGAAGGTGAATAATTACCATTTGTTGTCCAGGAATAAATTTTATGATCCACAGACAAAAAATCAATAGATTTTTTATGCTGTTTTAAAATATCCATAGGCCCTATATTATGAGTGGTAAAACAAAGTTGTCCTCCTCCATACTGCATCAGATATTCCAGCAGTGCACATAAATACACATCATGAAGATTCGAATCAAATTCATCGATAAAAACAATTCCACCATGTACCATTTCTTTGATATATACAAAAAGTTTAATAAGTTTTTTGATACCTGTACTTTCAAATTCTGCATGAATTCTGTATGAATCATATACCATAATTAAACTACATATAAATGCATCATGATATTCCTTTTTATCTATTTCAATACCCTGTAAATCCGATTTAAAAATATGAAGAAACTCATACAAGCCCTCCACAGATCTTTGAAAATCCTCATACATAGATTTCAGTACAATATTCTTAGTCACTGCAATAACATTAAGACATTCCCCATCCATCTCTACAAAATGATCAAGCAGAGAATCCCTATTCAAATTACCGTTTTCCAATTCTTCTGAATATCCACATGATCTTTGCAACAGATAATCTTTGTGATCATCTGACTGATCTAAATAAACATGTATTTTTTTTCCAAGTATCAATAATGTAAGTAAACTTTTAAATAAATCGCTTCTATGCGTTTCCTTTTCAGCAATAATAATTTTATCATAAAACAAAGCACACATAGATGTATTTATCAACAGATTGGTTGTTTTTTGCTGTATCACTTTGGCAAACATATCGTTTTCACTTTTCCGAATGAAAATAAGTTCTCCATCTTTCACTTCAAAGACTGTTTCCATAAAATCATTTTTAGAATTTGCATTTTTCGAGGACAAACATTCATAAGCTATTACATATTTCCCGGTTTTATCCTTCAGCAACTTTATTTCATATCGAAAAATCATAAACAAATCTTTTAAATTTACCAGATACTCTGCTCCTATAAACAATTCTTCTGTTTTCTTATTGATTATTTCACTTAAATTTCCCTGCACAATAGGATCATTCAAATATCCCGAATTAATAAGCAGATTCCTCAAAATATCTACGGAGGTGATAATTGCAGATTTACCCGAACCATTCATACCGTAAATTCCTTTGACATTATAATCCTGTGTATCAGGATTTTTAGAAATTGTTTTTTTATAAAAAGATAAAGAAATCAACTGGTCTAATGTTTTTATTCCTTTAACCGAATAATTAAGCAAATATACGTTCTTCATTTCCCTGTACCCCCTATATGATTATAATATATCATATTATAAAAGAAAAATAAATACATTATGTATTTATTTTTCTCATAAAATCATCTTATTAAATATTATACCACGGTTTTTAATAACCTAATCTCCTGTATTTCAGAATCAAACAGAGTGAACCGTAATTTTATATTTCTTATCCAGCTCTTCTCTCAGTTTTTGTTTCATTTCCTCTAATACCTGCTCTGAAGGACGATTTTCCTCGCTGTACATTTTTTCCGCTCCAAAAGCTTTAGAAACTGCCTCTGCAACCAGAGACATTTCTTCTAAAAACTGAATCTTTACCTTGTCTTCCAGTTGAATCTTCTCGTATCATTTTTATTCTGTCACAAATCAGACACATGATGCTCTCCTTTATTCAATATTCTCTGCATTTCATTTCTTATTTTTACATATGAGATCAACAAACGAAAATCAAGTATTTTTACAGTAAAGAAAAATCCTGCCGGCCTTTTCAGACAGCAGGATTTTCCCTGGAATACATCACTTATTTTGTTGTTTTTTTCTGCGGGTCATCAGTCCGCCGATTCGTCCGGTTTCCTTGGCGGACAGGCTTCTCCATCCATTCTCAAGAACCCTGTCCAGAAGCCCCAGTTCCCCGGCAATCTCATATTTCAGCTTTTCTTCCTCAGAAAGCTCTCCGTTCAGATAACTTTCTACTTCTTTGTCCTTATTCACTCTGTCCTCACACTCCTTATTTCTGTTCATAAGGAGTATTAACAGATTCCTGAAAAATATACAGCTGTGTCTCCTACCCTCTCGGAATAATAATAGCTGCAATGAGATATGCCCAGAATCCCGCACCGCCAAAGCAGGTAAGGATCACCCATGCCAGGCGCACCAGAGTGGGATCGATATCAAAGTATTCTGCAATTCCTCCACACACACCGCAAAGCATACAGTTTACTGATGATTTATAAAGGCGTTTATTGCTCATTTCTATTACTTCCTTTCTGTCATTCCTCAAAATCCACTTCAATGGTTCCCATACCGCACTCCAGCTGCATCTTACGGGAAGCACCGTCATGATCCACTTTTTTTGCTGCACCAAGTCCGGTAAATTCATCCTCTGCAAGAAGAACGCTTCCCACTCCGCAGGCAATTCGATAGTTGTAATCTTCCTTTTTGCCTGCCACATCAAGAGACATCATCCCCACGCCGCATTCCGCTTCGATATAGTCTGCGTCAAGATCTGTTAATTCCACAGTTCCCACTCCAACCTCGACCTCTGCCTGTCTCGTTGTCACGATACCGTAGTTTTCCAGAGTTCCTGCTCCTACGGAAACGCTGAATTCGCCTGCTTTCAGATCATCCTCCAGAGTTGCCGTTCCTGCGTCGATATCAATGCTCACTTCTGTAAATTCTGTTCCTGCCGGATAAGTAACTGTGACGGTTCTTTCCTTCGGTCTGGAATCATTTTTGTTTTCAATCTGAAGTTCTGAGCCTTCTGTGCTGACTCTTATCTTATCCGCTGCGTCTCCGGAAACGGAAACCGTAATTTTCTGACCTTCATTTTCCTGAAGGATCAGTTCATCATAGTTAAGCTCAATGTCCATGGAAGAAATACTGTCAAACTCGTACGTATTGCCGTCTCCTGTAGGAGCAGCCGGCTTTTCATCCCAGTCATCCTCCTCGTCCCAGTCATCATCTTCATCCCAGTGATCCACCATTTTTACCATACTGTTCACTGCTTTCTGCATGGAGCTTCCTTCATACTTCATATCTTCTACAGAGGCTCCCATAGCGGCTCCTGCAACTGTGAAACCACATCCCAGAATACCAAGACCTGCGGCTGTTCCTAAAAGAATCTTTGAAAATTTTTTCATATAGTCTTACCATCCTTTCTTTCTCTGCTCAAAAGTCTGTGACACCAATCTGTAAACCATCTGAGAAACCTCGGAAGCAGGCTGCCTACGATCCATACTACAAATACAAGTCCTGCGAGACCTATTGCGGTAAGGATACATCCGATTCCGACAGCCATGATCCCTGCCGCTACCGCACTGAAGCAAAGGCCAATCCCTGTAAAGATCAGAGCAATACCACCGATCAGCATAACGATCACTCCGGCGCCTGCACCAAAGGCCACTAAAAACGGAAGAAAGATGACAGTTAATAAAAATCCAATGATACCGCCGGTAGCTCCCGCAAGAAACGGCGAAAGAAAGATCAAAAGGATCAGCACCAACGTCATTTTTCCCCGACCGCGTTTTTCCCTGGGCTGATAGCCTCTTTCTTTTCTGTCTGCTCGGCGCTCTCCCGGCATCTGTCTGGGATCTTCCACCCGTTCATCATAATACCCGTTTTCTGTATAAGTTCCTGAAGCGTCGCTGTTTTCTCTTAAATCTGCTTTAATAATAGCCGCTACCTTGCCCGGGCTTCCCAGCTTCTGTATCACCGAAGCCTCCTCTTCTTCTCCTGCTTCGTCAAAATAGCTTTCATAATAGTCAAGGGCTTCTCTTCTCTCATCCTCTGAAATATCGGAGAGAAGAAGTTCCAGTTGTCTCATAAACTCTTTTCTGTCCATTATCCAATTCCCCCTTCGAACAGTCTGGAAATTTTAGAAGAATAGTTTTTCCATTCCACTTTGTATAAATTCAATTGTGCAGATCCTTTTTCTGTTAATTTATAATATCTGCGGTTCCGGCCCTCATATGCCATATCATAGGTTTCCAGACATTCATCTTTCTGGAGCCTTCTCAGCACCGGATAAAGTGTGGATTCCGAAATATCCAGAACACTGCGGACATCCTGAGTGATCTTATAACCATAGGTTCCATCCTGTTCCTTGGATACGATAGCCAGTACAATCGCATCCAGAAGGGCTGCACCTGTGTTGAATACCATAGAGTCACATCCTTTTTATTGTTTGTGTAATATTGTTGATTCATACAATATTATTTTGATAACAATACTATATATCATATAATATAGTTTTGTCAATAGTATTAAAATAAAAAAAACAGTTTTCTCTCAGTACACGGAAAAAGTCCCACTGCACTCAAAGAGTACAGCAGGACTTTTTCTCAGCCATTTTATAATTTTCTTTTTTCGAATATAAGGAACATGGAAGCTGATTATCTGTAATAAACAGAATTCCATTTCAGTTCGTTTTTAAAGTTACGGATTGTGGTATCCTTGTCAATGTATACAGCCTCGATACCCATTGCATTTGCCCAGTCGCCCATCTGCTCTGCAGTAAGGTCATAGGAGAATGCTGTATGATGTGCGCCGCCTGCAAGGATCCATGCCTCAGCTCCTGTAGCAAGGTTTGGCTGCGGTGTCCAGAATGCAGATGCAACCGGAAGGTTTGGCATTGTCTTTTCTGTATGCTTGCAGTCTACATCATTGATGATCAGACGGAAACGATTTCCAAGATCGATCAGGGAAGTTGCTACTGCCGGTCCCTCTTTTGCCTCAAATACCAGACGTGCCGGATCCTCGCGGTCACCCATGGAAAGCGGATTTACACGGATGCTGACAGGACCGTCTGCGATCGTCGGACAAACCTCAAGCATATGTGCCTGCAGGATTCCTTCTTTACCGGGAACCAGATTGTAGGTGTAATCCTCCATAAAGGATGTACCTTTTGCATTTGGTGTATTCTGTGTCATGATCTTCATCAGACGTACCATAGCTGCTGTTTTCCAGTCACCCTCTGCGCCGAATCCATAGCCTTTTTCCATCAGTCTCTGGATTGCAAGACCCGGAAGCTGCTGAAGGCATCCAAGATCACCAAAATGAGTGACAATAGCATGGTAATTTTTTTCCTCAAGGAAACGCTCAAAGCCAAGCTCGATCTGTGCCTGTACTGCTACATGTTTACGGAATTCTGCCTCATCTCTTCCTTCAAGGATGATCTGATATTTGTCATAGTACTCTTCTACGAGAGTATCTGTATCTGCTTTGGAAACAGCTTTTACTGCTTCTGCGATCTCATTTATCGGATAAGCATCGATCTCCCATCCGAATTTGATCTGAGCCTCGACCTTATCGCCTTCTGTTACTGCTACGTTTCTCATGTTATCTGCCACACGCATCACACGGATATGGCTGCTTTCCATGATACCGATCGCTGTACGCATCCAGGTTGCGATCCGCTCCTGAACTGCGCGGTCATTCCAGTGTCCTACAATGATCTTGCGCTCAATACCCATACGGGTCACGATATGTCCATATTCACGATCCCCATGAGCAGACTGGTTTTCATTCATAAAGTCCATATCAATGCTGTCATAAGGAATCTCTTCATTAAACTGTGTATGCAGGTGAAGAAGCGGTTTGCGGTACTCCTGAAGACCAAGGATCCATGATTTTGCCGGAGAGAAGGTGTGCATCCATGTAATAACACCTGCACATTCCTCATCTGCATTTGCCTCATTAAAAGTACGGCGGATCACTTCATTTGTGATCAGAGTCGGTTTCCACACAACCTCATAAGGAAGTACACCTGATGCATTTAATTTATCTACGATGATCTTAGAGTGCTCTGCTACCTTTCTCAGGCACTCATCTCCATAAAGATCCTGTGAACCTGTTGCAAACCAAAACTTATAATTTTTTGCTGCTTTCATTCTTTCTAACCTCCTGAATTACTCTGCTGCATATGTGCAAACCGATGAACGTTCACTGATCTCCACCGGAAATTCATATGTCACATCACTGTTTGGATTTTTGATCAGCTGCAGAATTGTTTCTGCAGCACGGGTTCCCAAGGCTTCCATAGGATGTCCCACGGAAGTAAGAGGAACTGCATTAAGTCTGGCAAGATCCGAATTATCAATCCCTACAACAGAGAGATCCTCCGGGATTTTTTTGCCGTTCTGGAGCATTCTCCTTGTCAGTTCATGGGCAACCTCGTCATTGTAGCAGACGCAGGCCGTACATCCCCGCAGACGGTTTTTAATTTTTTCCACAATACGGGAAAAATCCTTCATTTCCAGCGTATCGATCCAGCAGACTCTGCTTTCGTCCAGCTCGATCCCTGCATGTCCCAAAGCTTTCAGATAACCCAGATATCTTCTTCGTCCCTGTCCGTCATCGGTTTTAAAGACACCGGCAATACGGGTATGTCCTTTTTGGATCAGATATTCTGTTGCCGTCTTTCCGGCCTGTACATCATTCATGCTGATATGAGGAATATTCAGCCCCTCATAAAAGCTGTTAAAAAACAGAATCGGGATCCCACGGGACATCAGACGTCTGTAATATTTCAGATTTGGGTTTGGCAGACCACTCATAACCGGTTCTGCAATAAGCGGGTCACGGTTTCCCTCTTCAAGAAATCGTTCCAGCAGTCTGCGTTCTGTTTCAATACGGTTGCCTGTAAACATAATACGCGCACTGTATCCATCCTTTTCCAGACGTTCCACCATAGGACGCAGGATACGTGGAAAAATATAATTATCCACATAGGTGGTGATGATGGTCACGGTATGGGAAAGTTCTTTTTTTTCTTCCTCCACCGCCTTCTCATCACTGACATAAGTTCCGCTTCCCTGAACACGGGTCAGAACCCCCTGCTGCTCCAAAAGTCCCAGTGCGTGCCGCACCGTCTGGCGGCTGATCCCGAAGGTACGACTGATATCATTTTCTGATTCAATCTGGTCTCCACGGTTCAGCTCTCCGGATGCTATTCTGTTTTGAATCCATTCCGTCACCTGACGGTATTTCGAAATTCTCATATTTTACTACCAGTCAATCATTAATTCTTTTTCTTTTTTGTTGTTACGTCAAGTACAACGGCACCAAGAAGTACGGCACCTTTTACTACCTTCTGAAGGTCTGTAGACATACCGCACATGGACATACCATTGTTCAGAACACCCATTACAAGAGCACCTACAACGGCACCGATCACCGTACCTACACCACCGGATGCAGCTGCACCACCGATATAGCAGGATGCGATGGCATCCATCTCAATTCCATCACCCATTTTCGGGTTTGCACCACCCTGACGTGCAGATAACACGATACCTGCAAGAGCTGCAAGAACGCCCATGTTTACATATACCCAGAAGAATACATGCTTGGTATTGATACCGGAAAGTCTTGCTGCCTTAGCATTACCACCCATTGCATAGATCTGACGTCCTGCAACTGTTTTACTTGTGATGAAATGATAAACCGCTACTACTACACCAAGAACGATCAGCTGGATCGGAATACCATTATACTGACCAAGCTTGATAAAGAAGAACCATACGATCAGAAGGATCACAACATCTTTTACTGCCATCTGCCACGGAACGATGTTTGCAAATCCGTATTTGTTATTTGTTTTAATCGTTTTCAGTTCAGAAAGAACAATACCGATTGTTACAACAACTGCAACTGCAACACACACAAGGTCAAGGGTGCCGCCTGCAAAATCCACCTTGATAGTAGGAAGGAATCCTGTTCCGATAAATGCATAGTTCTGCGGAAGAGGTCCTACTGTCAGAGATTTCAGCAGAGTATAGGTAAGTCCACGGCCCATAAGCATGGTAGCCAGGGTTACTACGAATGGCGGAATATCCAGGTATGCGATAAAGAAACCGGAAAAGATACCAACTGCAAGTCCGATTCCAATGGCAACCAGCCATGCAAGAGCAACCGGTACATTCTGCTCAACAACAAGCTTTGCTGCACATGCAGCGCCAAGAGCTACAACAGAACCAACGCCCAGATCGATGTATCCGGTCAGTACGCAGAGCAGCATACCTGTTGCCAGGATGATGATATAACCATTCTGCATGATCAGGTTGTTGATATTGGTAGGTGTTGCATTTGATCCGCCTGTAAGCACATAGAAAATAGCAAAGATTACAACAAGCGCTACAATCATTCCAAGGGACTTCAAGTCCAGATTTACATATTTTTTCTTAGTATCTGTTCCCATTACTCTTCTCCTTTCGCATTACTGTCCATAATGCACTTCATGATACTTTCCTGACTCAGTTCTTCGTGGCTGAGTTCTCCTGCAATACGACCTTCATTGATGATGTACGCACGGTCACAGGTACCGATGATCTCCTGCATTTCAGAAGAAATAACGATCACTGCTTTTCCTGCCCGGGCCATATCATTGATGGCACAGTAGATCTCATATTTTGCACCAACGTCAATGCCTCGTGTCGGCTCATCCAGGATCAGCACATCCGGCTGAGTCATCATCCACTTGGCAAGTACCACCTTCTGCTGGTTACCTCCGGAAAGAGCACCGACGGTCTGGTGAATGGAAGTAGCCTTTACATTGATCTTCTTCTTGTATTCCTCTGCTTCAAGGTTTTCTTTTCTTTCATCAACAACTACACCGTTTGAATAGTAATTGCGCAGTGCGGCCATTGTCATATTTGTCTTGATATCATTGATCAGCACCAGACCATACGTCTTACGGTCTTCTGATGTGTATGCAATCTTATTATTGATCGCATCCTTAACCGTCTTTGTGCTGACTTGTTTGCCGTGCATGTAAACCTCACCTGAAATCTTCTGTCCATAGGAATGTCCAAAAAGACTCATGGCGAACTCTGTACGTCCGGCACCCATCAGTCCGGCAAGACCTACAACCTCTCCTGCCCGTACTTTGATATTGATATTTTTCAGGATCTGCATCTCCGCAATTTCCGGATGATATGCATTCCAGTTCTTGACCTCCAGTACCACATCACCGATCGGACAGTTATCACGGACCGGATAACGATTATTCATCTCACGTCCTACCATACCCTTGATGATACGGTCTTCTGTCCACTCATCCACACCTTTTTTCAGTGTTTCAATCGTCTTTCCGTCTCGGATAATCGTAATGGCATCTGCAACATAGCTGATCTCATTCAGCTTATGGGAAATAATGATACAGGTAACACCTTTCTTTTTCAGCTCCAGCATGATCTCCAGCAACTGTGCAGACTCTTCGTCATTCAGCGCTGCAGTCGGCTCATCCAGGATCAGAAGATCTACGTTCTTTGCCATAGCCTTGGCAATCTCGATCAGCTGCTGTTTTCCAACTCCCAGTGTATTTACAGGAGCATTTAAGTTTTCGTTTTCAAGACCTACATGAGCCAGGGCTTCCTTTGCCTCTCCTCTTGTCTTGGTCCAGTCAATGACACCCTTCATGGAAACACGCTCGTTACCCATAAAAACATTCTCTGCAATTGACAGATACGGGCTTAATGCCAGCTCCTGGTGGATGATAACAATACCCTTATTTTCACTGTCCTTGATCTTATGGAACTTACATGTCTCACCTTTATAGATAATGTCTCCCTCGTATGAACCATAAGGATACACACCGGAAAGTACATTCATCAGAGTTGACTTGCCTGCTCCGTTCTCACCGCATAACGCATGGATCTCGCCCTTCTTCACCTGAAGGTTTACATCATCCAGAGCTTTTACGCCGGAAAATGCCTTTGTTATGTGTTTCATTTCCAAAATAACTTCAGACATGCCTCTCCCTCTCTCCTTTTCTTTTTATTTAAAACAGGGGCGGCGGATTTTTCCGCCGCCCCTTAAAATCGCGCATTCAGTTGATTTTATTATTTAAGCTGATCCTCTGTGTAGTATCCGCCGTCGATCAGAATTTCCTGATAGTTGGACTGATCTACTGCAACCGGCTCGCACATATAAGTCGGAACAACCATTTTACCGTTGTCATACTGCTCTGTATCGTTGATTTCCGGCTCTTCGCCTTTAAGAACTGCATCTACCATAGTAACGGCTTTCTCAGCAAGGAGACGTGTATCTTTGTAGATAGACATTGTCTGAGTTCCATCGATGATGTTCTTTGTAGCCATAACCTCAGCGTCCTGACCTGTGATCATCGGCCAGTTTTCTGTTGTGTATCCAGCACCAAGAAGAGCTGCTTTGATTCCGTATGCAAATCCGTCAAATGCGGAGCAAGCGATATCAAGATCTTCATCTGCATAGTTTGCTGTCAGGATGTTCTCGCAGTTAGCCTGAGCTGTTTCCTGAGACCATCTGAGGATACATGTGTCTTCGAAAGAAGTTCTTCCGGATTTACATACCAGAGTTCCGTCATCCAGATACTCCTGAAGTACTTCCATGATACCATTGTACAGGAAGAGTGCGTTGTTATCATCCGGAGATCCCATGAAGAACTCGATGGTATAGGACTCACCAGCCTCGCGAGCTGCATCAAGATCTTTATTCTCTTTGATGTAGTTACCGATAACAGTACCAACACCCTTGTTATCGAAAGTTGCATAGTAAGAAACAGCGTCTGTGTCCATCAGAAGACGGTCATAAGCGATGATCGGAATACCTGCTTCCTTAGCCTGTGCCTCAGCGTTTACAAGTACACCGGAGTCGATTGCTGCAATAACCAGACAGTCAACACCTTTTCCTACATAGTTCTCAAGCTGAGAAACCTGCATAGCTGTGTCATCTTCTGCATACTGAAGTTCTACTTTGTAGCCTTTCTCTTCCAGCTGTGCTTTCATGTTTGCACCGTCGTTGATCCATCTCTCAGAAGACTGAGTCGGCATCAGAATACCAACAGTTTTCTGATCTTCTGCAAATACAGTTGTGGTGGAAGCTACGCCCATAGAGCATACCATTGTAGCTGCAAGTACTGTGCTGAGTAATTTCTTGTTCATTTTGTTTCCTCCCTTTGATTGGTTTGTGTACAATTACTGTACAACTTGTTTTTTTCACAATAATGCATATACAATTCCATTTATTGTCATATCGTTCATTTTGTGCACTTTGTCTATGCATTATCGTGTGTCACGTTTGACTGTGAGCATATTGTACACCCATACTTTATTAATGTCAAGGGTTTATTCTGTTTTTTTGAGTATTTTAACGGAAAGTTGTTCTTAACTTGTATTTACAATTGGTGCTTTTAACCTACACATCTTGTATGTACATGTTGCATCTTCTGTACATTTTTACACTATATTTTCTGCTGAATGGATTAAAAAAACGAAAAAATAAAAGAAAAGTATCCTAAAGTTTTCTGTTTGGCTGATTACCTGCAATCAAATGCAAATAGAAAAAGGCAGATGTCAAATCAGGCCATCTGTGATATGATGAACATTAGATGCCAGATCCCCGACAGATTGCCCTGCATGACGGATCCTGACATTTCAATAAATAATACTGGAGGTTACCATGGGAGAATTATCCAATATCGAACTGCTGCCCGTACCTTTTCTTGACCGCATGAAAGAAATGCTCGGAAGTGAATATGACGCATTTTTAGAAAGCTATCGTTCCCCCAGAACTTATGGACTTCGTGTCAATACATCAAAAATAAGCTGTGAGGAATTTGAACGGATTGTTCCTTTTCCCGTAAGTCCGATTCCCTGGACAACAAACGGCTATTTCTATACAGAAGAGATCCGACCTTCCAGATGTCCGCTTTATCAGGCTGGTCTTTACTATCTCCAGGAACCCAGCGCTATGACACCTGCTGCCTGTCTTCCTGCAGAGCCCGGTGAAACCGTCCTGGATCTCTGCGCAGCTCCCGGCGGAAAAGCCACCGCTCTGGGTGCAGCTCTGCAGGGAGAAGGACTTCTGATTGCAAATGACATCAGCGCTTCCCGAACAAAGGCACTTCTTCGTAATATGGAACTGTTTGGAATCTCCAACAGCTTTATAACAAATGAGACACCTGCGCATCTGGCAGAAAAATTCCCGGAATTTTTCCATAAGATTCTTCTGGACGCCCCCTGCTCCGGCGAAGGAATGTTCCGGAAAGAAGAAGCTCTGGCCAAAGACTGGACTCCTCAAAAATCCAGCGAACTGGCTTCCATTCAGAGAGAACTGATTCTCCAGGCTGCAGACATGCTCCGTCCCGGAGGGCTCCTGCTCTACTCTACCTGTACCTTTGCTCCGGAGGAGGACGAAGGTACCATAGGCTATCTTCTGGAAAACAGGACAGACATGGAACTTCTGTCTCTTCCGGAATATGAGGGCTTTTCTCACGGAGTACCGGAATGGGGAAACGGAAACAAAGAATTGACAAAATGTGTACGCCTCTTCCCTCACAAAATGAATGGCGAAGGTCATTTCCTGGCTCTCCTCCAAAAAAAAGGTCAGACGGACCGGATTCAGCAGCCGGCTTCTGTCCGCCCTGATCCAAATACAGAAAAATGGCTCCGTCTGTTTTTTGAAGAGATCGGACTAAGATCTCTGGGAGGGAAACCTTTTGACTGGAATCGTGTGGAAACAAGAGGCGATAAAGTCTATTATCTTCCTCCGGTAAACAGTAATTTCCGCGGGCTTACCTTTTTACGGAACGGTCTCTATCTGGGGGATCTGAAGAAAAACCGCTTCGAGCCGTCACAGCCCTTCGCCCTTGCTCTTCACAAAGGCGATGCCAGGGCTGTGATCTCCCTTCCTGTAGATGACCCTCGTCTGACCCGCTATCTGAAAGGAGAAACTCTTCTTATTGAAAAAGGGGAAGCCGCTAACAAAAAAGGCTGGCATCTTCTCTGTGTCGAGGGCTATCCTCTGGGCTTCGGCAAGCTGGTAAACGGTACCCTGAAAAATAAATATCCCGCCGGGTGGAGAGTCTGAGCACCGACTCTCCGCACTTTTATCTTACCTGTATTGCCTTATCAAGTGCAAAGGAGTAGATCAGACACTCCTTTACTTTTTTCTTTCTCATCTTCTGAAGCGCCCGTGCATAATCCTTAAGCTGACTGCGGTAACGGGCGATCAGAAGAGGCTCCTCCCCTCTCTGAACACGGTCTGTCTTATAATCTACAAGTACGATCTCATCTTCTTCCAGAAAATACGAGTCAATGATTCCCTGTACAAGAATCTTCTCTTCTCCATCCCACAGCTCATCTAATTCGGAGGCTTCTACCGCAATTACAAAAGGCTGCTCCCGGAAAAGACAGCCTTTTTCCGCTGCCGTTTTCATTCTCTGTCCCAGATCGGAAGCTGCAAATTTCAGGATATCTTTAATATAAATACTGGCAGCCTCTTCTTCCGTCAGCTTTTTCTGTTCTTTCATACAAAGGAGCTGTGCCTTGATCTCCTCATAAGATCCTGTTCTCTTATAATCCAGACATTCCATTACCCGATGATAAGCAGTTCCCCGGGCAGCCCCCTGGCAGCTCTGTGATTCTTCTGAAATAAATCTTGGGATCAGAGGAACAATATCCTGTTCTGCAAGCGTATTTTCTTCCAGTTCCATTTCATCCTGCCAGCTTCTTTTTTTCAGATCCGAAACACTGACCTTCACCGGCATTTCCTCCAGATAGCGGTAAGGATAACGAAAGTCAAATCTTTTTTCCAGGATATCATGGATCTGCTGGTCATAAATTTTACTGCTGTCCCAGTTTTTCAGCACCTGTTCCCGTATCTGCTGTTCTGTCATATCCACAATTTCATTCTGTATCAGATCTGCCGCTGTGATTTTTCTCACAATAAAATCTGTTTTTCCGTCACACCAGCCTTCCTGTGTCTCTGTACAAAAAATATATTCCATATACAGTTCTTTCATAGCCGGATGAAGACTCAGAGCAGGAAGAATATAATCCCAGAAGGTTTTTGCCCGGATACGCTTACCCGTAGGAATCCGGAACACGGCATCTTCTTTCCAGTTCCAGAGACTCAGGATCTTTTCTTTCAGCCCCCCTATGGTACCTGTAATATATAATTTTTCCTTTGCCCGGGTCAGAGCCACATACAGCACACGCAGTTCTTCTCCGAGACTTTCCCTTTTCTGAACATTCCGGATCACCTGTTTCTGAGGTGTGGAAGCCATCAGCCTTTTTTCCGGAAGGATCACATCCGTTCCAAAGCCAAGATCCGGATGGATGAGAAACCTGGCATTGATGTCCTGAAAATTAAACTGTTTTCCCATACCGGCCGCAAAAACAACAGGAAACTCCAGTCCTTTACTTTTGTGTACTGTCATGATCTGTACGGAACCTTTTCCGGCATCAATCACATTGACTTCCCCGAAATCTACCTCATATTTCTGAAGATTTTCAATATATCGCACAAAATTAAACAGTCCCCGGTAACTGGTTTTTTCATAATCCATGGCTTTTTCCACCAGCATACGGAGATTAGCCCCTCTCTGGCTGCCTCCCGGGAGCGCCCGAACGTAATCTTCATATCCGGTCACTTTCAGGATATGCAGAATCAGCTGGTGAACCGGAGTATAAGCAGACATATCCCGTATTTCCCGAAGCTGTTCCAGAAAACCGGCCAGCTTATTCCTGAGCTTCTCTTCCTCTTCTGTCTCAAAGCTTTCTCTTTCCACAAACTGGCAGATACATTCATAGATCAGCCCCTTCGGACATGCTTTCCTCAATTCTCCCAATTCCTGTGTACTACATCCTGCCATCGGAGAATGAAGCACACCGGTAAGAGGGATATCCTGAAGAGGATTATCGCATATCCTCAAATAATTCAGAAGATTCACCACCTCCTGCGCAGAAAAGTATCCGGTTCTGGATGAAGTATAGGCAGGGATCCCTCTGGAGATCAGAACCTCACGGAAGGTTTCCGCCCATCCGTAAGCAGATCGGAGAAGGATCACAATATCCCCGTATTCCACAGGCCGGTAAGTTCCGGTTTCTTTATCAAAGATCTGTTCTTTTCCCACGATCCGGGATATCTCTCCTGCAATGGCAAGCGCCTCCAGTTCTCTGTCTGTCTGGTTTCCGCTTTCCTCCTCCAGCTCTTCTCCATCCTTTTCCACCAGAAGAACTTCTGTGGTACAAAAGCTTTCATCCGGGCCTTCCGGAAAAACAGCGCCGGGATAAAGAGCATTACTGCTGTCATAATCAATCCCGCCTACCTCAGCTCCCATGATCCTGTTAAAAATATAATTGACCGAAGTAAGTACCTGATGACGGCTGCGGAAATTTTTGTGAAGGTCGATCCGCTGCTCCGGGCTGTCTGAGGTCGAATAGTTGTGATATTTTTCCATAAAAAGCTCCGGTCTTGCCAGTCGGAAACGGTAAATACTCTGCTTTACATCTCCTACCATAAAAATATTCTTTCTGTTTCCGGCCCATCCGGATACCAGGGTCGTGATCATCTCCTGTACAGAGTTGCTGTCCTGATACTCATCAATCATCACTTCCTCATATTTTTCAGAAAGCTCTCTGGCCGCCTGACTGGGAATGATCTGATCTCCTTCTTTTTCTGCCAGAATGTGCAGGGCAAAGTGCTCCATATCTGTAAAATCGAGAATGTTTTTTTCTCTTTTTTTCTGCGCAAACCGTTCCTGAAATTCCTTTACCAGTTCCACAAGGCTCTCCAGCGGTGTTCTGCACAGATTTACCATATCCAGTAATTCATCCTCATCCCAGTAAAGGTATTTCTCAATCAGCTCTTTCAGGATTCCCTTTTCTTCGTCCCGAAGATTCTTTACCCAATCTTTTTTTGCCGGATCTACGTCGGATGCTTTTTTACGGGACAACGCCTGAAAGGACAGTTCCTCTGCCATCTGCTTTAATTTTCTGTAATCTCTCTCTTTTATTGTTTTTTTCAGGACACTCACCATACCAAGATCACTGTCCAGGGCATCCAGATAAGGAAGAGGACCGTCTTCTTCCAGACATACCGATCTGGCTTTTTGAATAAGATGCTCCGCCTCCTGAACATTCTCTTCCATTTCATTCCACAGGACTGTAATCCACCGGGACTGATAGATTTGCTCAGGGTTATCCACCTGATATGCCTGCAGACAGGTTTCCAGCCACTCTTCCGGAAAAGGATGACTCATCGATGCTTCGTACACCTTCAAGATCAGGTCCTTCAGCCCCTCATCTGTTTTTCCCGGTGCATAACATTCCACCAGCCGGAGAAATTTCTCTTCTTTTTTTTCGTAGGCATCCTCCAGAACTTCTTTGACCACATCTTCCCGAAGGAGCTTCAGTTCTCCCTCCTCCGCTGTACGGTAGCCCGGATCCAGCCCGATCATGTGAAAATAATTCCGGATGATATAAGAACAGAATCCATCTATCGTTGTGATCTGAGCCGTATGGATCAGCGTCATCTGCTTCTGGAGATGGGCATTGTCCGGATCCTCATAAAGAGCCTTTTCCAGTGCTGCAGACAGTCGTTCCTTCATTTCCCCTGCAGCCGCTCTTGTAAAAGTCATGATCAGCAGCCGGTCTACATCTGCCGGATGCTCCCTGTCCAGGATCTTGCTCAGGATCCGCTCTACCAGAACCGCTGTCTTACCGGATCCGGCTGCTGCAGAAACCAGAATATTACGGTTTCTGAGGGAAATTACTTTTTGCTGTTCTTCCGTCCATGTGACCGCCATTTCATTCCACCTCCATTTCCATAGATTTCCAGATTTCCTCATCAGCAAACTGTCTCAGACGTCTGTATTCATAGCCAGGGATCTTTTTGTCAAACCCGCATACTCCCTGATAGGTACAATAAGTACAGGCATTTTTCTTTCCCATTTCATAAGGAGAGACCTCCGCATCCCCGGAAAGAATGTGCGACCGGATCTCTGCGATCTTGTTTTTGACATACTGGTTCAGAAGCTGAAACTGCTCTCTGGTCGCCACAGAAGATCCCTTTCTGAAACCTCCGTCTTTTTTGAAGGAAACAGGCAGAGAAGAAGCTCCTGCATCTATTTTATGAAGAATGTCATCCGAAGAATTTACCAGCCCGTTCATTTTCAGCTCCTTATAAATTTTTTTCTCAAGATTCTGAAGATCATCCCGGATAACTGTCTGGATCATAGGATCCTTGATGTTATAATAAAAGATTCCCGCAGGCTCGATCTGACAGTCCGGATGTTTGTTTTTTTCTGCTTCCATGGCAGCATCCATATAAACTACAAGCTGAAGCTGAAGGCCATAGTAAACCCCCACCAGGTCAAACGAGGTGTTTCCGGACTTATAGTCAATGACCTTCACATAAACTTTCTTGTCCTCTTTCAGGACATCCAGACGGTCAATCCTTCCGCCGCCGATGGAAACCTCGAAGCCCTCCGGTACAAACTTCCCACAGCGCAACTGTTCCTGCAGCGCCCATACGGTACGCTTGAGAATACGGAGCGTACGCTGGATCATATACTGGTTTCTGGCACTGCTTTTCAGGATCGTATTTCCATAATCTGCCGCCACCTGCTCCATACAGTATTCTGCGATCCGGTCTCTCTGCTCTTCCTCCAGCTCTGCCCAGTCAAGGCCTTTTCTCCGAAGCTCTGCCGCAAATTTTTCCAGAGCCTGATGAAGTACGTTTCCCATATCCATCGCACGAAATTCATATTCCGCCCGCTCTGTCACAACAAGGCCATACTGAAGGAAATGTGCAAAAGCACAGGCGGCAAACCGTTCCAGGCGGGTGGCACTGTACTCGGAAATTTCACCATACAACGCCTTTGCCACACTTTCACTGATTCTGTCTGCCGGTTTCCGGACAAAGGCAGCCTCTGTAAGCTTCCTGGTAAGGTCCTGGTATTCCGGGCTTCTCAGATACCAGCTGTATAATTCCTGGAACAAAGGTTCCCGCTGCATTTCTTCATTCTCCAGACCGGACAGAAGAAATCCAAAGCCTGTAGAAGGGGTTTCCAGAAGATCCAGAAGGTTCTCCGGCTCCTCTGCCCGTTCTGTCGAAAGCTCCGGAAACAGTTTCCGGATGGTGCCGATCAGATAGGCAGGACTGACCGCTTCTCCTTTGGAATTGGAACAGCTGTAGGAAAGATACAGATGCTCAGAAGGCCGGGTCAGATTCAGATACAGATAAAATCTCTGCATATTCATCAGTTCTTTTGGACCCGGAGCAAGCTCCACACCCTGATCCTCAAAAAAGTCTCTGTCCAGCTCTGTAAGAAGTCCGCCGGATTCTGTATTCTTGGGAATATTTCCCTCATTCATCCCCACAAAAAACAGCGCCCGTATATCCTTCAGTCTGGTTCTCTCCATATCTCCAATGAGAACCTGATCGATTCCCGGAGGGATCAGCGCGACTTTTGCCTGAGACATTCCGGTTTCCAGAATCTGTCGGAATTCTTCCGGAGATACCGTTTCCTCTCCCAGAATCCCCGCCATTTTGTCCAGAAGCTCCATAACGATCCCATAAATCTGGGCATACTCCTTTTCCATTGCGCGGCTGCCTTTTTGCGCAAAAATCTCCTCCTGGATCTTTAATTTTTCCTGAATACGGCTTTTTACGATAAACTCATAAAGATACTGGCAATATTCCCTGACTGTTTTCTTTTTTCCGGAGAATCCCACAGCCAGCGCCTCGGTTTCTTCTGTAAATTTCTCACGGATCCGGTTGATCTCCAGAAGAGATTCCTCCTTCATTCCCCGATAAACGCGCACCCACTTTTCCTTCCACCGTTTGAATCCGCGGATTCCCAGCGCCACTGCGTAGTTCTCCAGCCAGTCAGTCTCTTCTCTGGTCACATCAGACATACCACATCGAAGATATCGAAATACACTTTCATAAGAAAATCCCTGGGCAGCCATTTCCAGGGCAGCCCGTATATATTCCACAAAAGGATTCATAAGAATCGAATGTTTTTCATCCACAAAGAAAGGGATTCCGGCATCTTCAAATGCCTGCCGCGCAAGACTTCCGTATGTTTCCAGATCTCCCGTGATCACCGCGATCTCTCCATAACGGCAGCCCTTCTCCCGAACGAGCCGAAGAATCCTTCTTGCCGTCTCCTCCATCTCCCTGACCGGATCTCCTGCACAGAAAATCCTTATGGAATCCTGTTTTCCGGAAAATGTTTTTTTGTGATACCGGAAAATATTCTGCTCCAGAAACGCCAGAGCCTCTGCCCGGGCATGGCGGGACTTACTGCCCGGTGCTATCCAGACCGGATCCAGAATATCCTTCGTCAGGTCACAGAGACTCCGGATCATCTTGTGGCTCATATAAAAAAGCTGATGCGATTTTTCTTTATACAGAAACGGCTCCCGCACGTCCATGGTCACTGTAACAGATACCTTTTCACACGAGGCAAGCAGCTCCCGGATCACCTGGATCTGGATCGGCGTAAAACCGGTAAATCCATCCAGCAGCAGAACACTGCCTTTCAGTTTTTCCGAAAAAACAATCTGCTTTGCCAGAATCTCCAGAACCTCCTCCGCCGTTATATAATGGTCTTTCAGATAGTCCCGGAATCCATGATACAGCACAGAAACGTCCTGCAGTTTCATTTGAAGAAGCGTTCTGTCCGACGCATCCTCCTGCATCTTCTGTATTTCCTCATCCCCTACCCGGTACTGCATAAATTCTGAGAGCAGCGATTTTACTTCGTCCAGATATCCCGGCTTTTTCATCTGGTTTTTCAGATATACCAGTTCCTTCTGGTGTTTCTGGACCAGTTTCTGGAGGACCATATTTTTTCCGGTTTCTTCCAGTACGCTTCTGATATCGCCGCCGGTTTCTTCCAGTACACGATAGGCAAGACGTTCAAAACTCAGAACGTCAATATTCAAAATCCCTCCGTCCGGGTGCATCTGCACCAGAGTTTTCTGGGTCTGCATGGTAAACTGCTCCGGTACGATCACATAATAAAGCTTCTCCGGGTGGGACATGGCATCAGAGATCAGGCTCTGAAACGCGGTATAAGATTTCCCTGCACCGGAATTTCCGATGATAAACTGAAGCGGCATAATTTCCTCCCTGATTTTTTCTTTCATTATAGCACATACGTTCGATTTCTACAATCGCTCATTTTTTTCATAAAGCCGGAACCTCCCGCATATGATAAATCATAAGTTCTTTTCCTATCCTGTATGATACATACAGTCACTATTCGTAACAGTCCTTACATATTCTGACCAGGAGGCAGCCATATGAGTTCCAGAACCAAGATCATTGTTTTACATATGAAGGAGATCATCTACACAGGTATCTTCCTTTTATTTCTTACCATCCTGGGAGTGCTGTTATTTGTCATGTTCGGTCCCGGCAGGGCAAAAACAGCTTCCTCAGATCCGGAAGCCATCTACACTCCGGGAATCTACCGTTCTTCCATTGCGCTGAACGGAAACAGCTTTGACGTAGAGGTCACTGTAGATGCAGACAGGATACAGTCTATCCATCTGGCAAACTTAAGTGAAAGCACAGCCGCCATGTTTCCACTTGTAGAGCCTGCCATTGAAGAACTGGCAAGCCAGATCTACAGTGGCTGCGAGCTGGATCAGCTGGAATATGCCAGCGATCAGAAATATACCTCCCTGATGCTGATACACGCCATCCAGGATGCAGTGCAAAAGGCTGAGATCCATTAAAAAACACCCGTTACCGGATGTTCCAATTTTTCCGATAACGGGTGTTATTCAGATTTTTATCTGATCTGCTTCTCTCATCCACAAGGTTCCACAGGCATCACTCGGCATACGCAGATCTCCTCTTGGAGAAACTGCCACACTGCCCACCTTCGGGCCGTCCGGCAGACAGGAACGCTTAAACTGCTGGGTAAAGAACCGTCTGTAAAAGGTCTTCAGCCATTTCAGTATGGTTTCCTCATCATATTCTCCGGCAAACGCATTCTTTGCCATGCGGAAAATTTTTGCAGGAGGACAGGTCCAGCGGAGCATGTGATACAGGAAAAAGTCATGAAGCTCATAAGGGCCTACCAGATCTTCTGTTTTCTGAGCGATCTTTCCGTCCTTTGGCGGAAGCAGTTCCGGGCTTACCGGAGTATCCAGAATATCCAGAAGAATCTCTGACAGTATTTTTTCTTCGCAGGTATCTGCATAATATCTTACCAGATGACGCACCAGTGTCTTCGGAACAGAGCCGTTAACTCCGTACATGGACATATGATCCCCGTTAAAAGTAGCCCATCCCAGCGCCAGCTCAGATAAATCGCCGGTTCCGATCACAATGCCGCCTTTCTGGTTTGCAATGTCCATGAGAATCTGCGTCCGCTCTCTCGCCTGACTGTTTTCGTATGTGACGTCGTGGATCTCCGGATCATGTCCAATATCCCGGAAATGAAGACTTACAGCCTCCCGGATATTTACCTCACGAAGCTCTGTCCCCAGACAGCGGCTCAGCTGGCAGGCATTGTTGTAGGTTCTGTCTGTCGTTCCGAAACATGGCATGGTCACTGCTGTGATCTTTTCTCTCGGAATTCCCAGCATGTCAAAAGCACGGACAGTCACCAGAAGTGCAAGAGTGGAATCCAGTCCACCGGACAGACCGATCACCGCATTCTGGCAGTGGATATGTGCAAGCCGTCTCCGCAGACCTGCTGCCTGGATATTCAGGATCTCATCGCAGCGGCGCTCCCTCTCTTCCACAGATGCGGGAACAAAAGGTCTGGAATCGATCAGACCGGTCAGATCTGTCTCTGTTGTCTGCAGATCAAAGAACACTTCGTCATAAAAAACTTCCTTTTCCTGCTCTCTGTCCGCCGCAAACTGAAAGGTAGTCATCCGTCTGCGCTCATTGGCCAGCTTCCTGAGATCCATTACTCCATATACTGCTCCGTTTGTAAACTTCCGGCTTTCTGCAAGGACTGTGCCATTTTCCGCGATCAGATCATGACCTGCATATACCACATCCTGGGTAGATTCCCCGATTCCGGCAGAAGCATAAACATAACCGCATACCAGTCTTGCAGACTGGCTGCTGACCAGGTTTCTCCGGTAACTGTCCTTTCCTACCAGCTCGTCACTGGCAGAAAGATTCACGATCAAGGTCGCTCCATGATAAGCGTGACGGGTACTTGGCGGATCTGCCACCCAGAGATCCTCGCAGATTTCTGCAGCCACCTTCAGCTCCGGCATCTGCGGACAGGAAAAAAGTAAATACGGAGAAACCGCAACTTCATAATCCGGATACCCGGTGTCAAAGCTGTCGCTATGACAGAACGTAACCCACCCGTTCACATCTTTTCCGGATGTAAAATAACGGCTTTCATAAAACTCATTATAATTCGGGATATTGATTTTTGGTACCAGACCAAGGATTTCTCCCCCGCTGATCCCGGCAGCCATGTTATAAAGCTTTCCGTTATATTCCATAGGAAGCCCTACAAAAATCAGTCCGTCCACATCTCCTGTTTCTTCTGCAATACGGATCAACTGTGCCTTTGCCTCATTGAGAAGCGTTTCCTGCCAAAAAAGATCACCGCAACTGTAGGAGGTGATGCAAAGCTCCGGAAACACCATGACCCTGGCGCCTTCTCCTTCCATTTCATGTGCCATGCGGATGATCTCATCTGCATTGTATTCGCAGTCTCCAACTCTTACATCCGGAGTTCCCGCACTTACCTTTATAAATCCATCCTTCATATTTTTCCCCTTTCCTGTCCGTTACCACCGGACATCCGCGGCGTTCCTATTCACACGGCATCTTATCACAGCTCTTATTTACATTTTCTGAGGATTTCTTTCAGTTCCTCCACACTGAATACATAATTGGTATTGCAGAAATGACAGTTCAGTTCCACTTCCTTGCCTTCCTGGATCATCTCATTCAGATCCTTGCGTCCGATACTGATCAGCGCTTTTTCCACTCGTTCCTTACTGCAGTTACAGTAAAACTCTGCCGGAACCTTATCCATGATCTCCACATCAAAGCCTTCAAATACCGCCTCAAGAAGACTTTCCGGTGTGTGTCCCTGCTCCAGAAGTGTCGTAACGGACTGGATCTTCTGGATATTCTCCTCCAGCTTTGCAATGGTTTTTTCTTCTGCAAAAGGCATAACCTGCACAATAAATCCCCCTGCCTGCTGTACCGTGTTGTCCTTGTTCATCAGGACTCCAAGGCCTACCGCTGACGGAACCTGCTCACTGACTGCAAAATAATAGGTCAGGTCCTCTGCAATCTCTCCGGTCTGCAGATCCACCTGTCCGGAATAAGGCTCTTTCAGCCCCATATCCTTGATCACATTCAGAAAACCATTCCCCACAGCGCCGGACACATCCAGCTTTCCCTTTGCATTTGCAGGAAGGATCACTTCCGGATTTCCCACATAGCCTTTCACTCTTCCCTGGGAATCTGCGGTAACAGTGATTCCATTAATCGGGCCATCCGCCTTGATCTGAAGCGTAAGGATATCTTTTTCTCCCTTCATCATCACACCCATCATTGCGCCTGCCGTAAGAAGACGCCCCAGAGCAGCCGTTGCCACCGGGCTGGTATTATGTGCTTTTCTGGCTGCCTCCACTGTCTCTTTTGTCACAGCTGCAAATGCACGGATCTGGCTGTCTGCAGCAGTTGCTCTTACAATATAATCTTTCATTTCTTTCCTCCTGGATCAATCTATTCTGAAATTATTTTCTTAAACTTCTTTTCCTTTTTCTCTCGCCACAAAAAACAGACGTTCACTGTCCTCCCGGGCAGGTTCCATGGTATAGGCATCATAAACCGCCAGAAGCTCCATCCCTGCCTCCCGGATCAGATCCTGTATCTCTTTCTGTTCATAGGCCTTCTGACAATGCAGTTCCTCGCATTTTTCATAGAGGCCATCCTCCCGCGGAAGAAAAACTGCCAGCTCATAAATATTGATTCCGTTTTCCGGATCATAGCTGTTTTCCCAGATAAAGCTTCCCTCATCACGGTTTTCCGCAATCGTAGTCTCTCCAAGGATATCTCTGTACTTATGTACGGTATTCATATCAAACAGAAAAATCCCCTGCGGATCCAGATAATTATTTACCAGACGGAATACCTGAAGAAGCTCCTCTCTGTCCGTGATATAGTTCAGGCTGTCGCAGACACTTACCACTGCCCGCACCGTCCCATACAGTTCAAACTCCTGCATATCCTGCAAAAGATACAAAATATCCTGTCCGGTCTCCATTTTTTTCTTCATGGCTTCTGCCAGCATTTCTTCAGAATTGTCCACACCGATCATATCATATCCTTTTTGTGCCAGCAATCCTGTCATCGTACCTGTGCCGCAGCCCAGCTCCAGCACAAGTCCGTCTTCTATCCCCCGGGCTTTCAGATGTCCTTCTATATATTCCGCCCAGCTTTCATAATCTATATTGTCCATGAACATATCATAGACCTGCGCAAATTTTCCGTATGCTTCCACTGTCCTACTCCTTATAAAAAGGCAGATGATCTCTCACCTGCCTTTACTGTCTGCTATATGATACTTCTGCCGTAATTACTGAACTGGCATATAGTATACGTCTGCAGCCTCTCCGTGCCAGTAATAATCGGTTCCGTCCTCTGCATAAACATCCTCGTCATTTGCAAAGTTATAAGTATTACCGTCAAAGTCCACCCAGCTTCCATTTCCATCCGGCTGGATCACGATCGGATGTCCGTCAGAGTTTCTGTAGATCGTTCTCGTCGCATCTGTATTGCTGAGCTGTTCTTCTGTAAATCCACCGGAATTGGTAGTTCCGGAAGAAGCACTTTCATCAGATCCTGTATCGGTTCCTGTGGTATCTGTAGTTCCTGCATCGGTTCCTGCCGCTGCATCTGCTCCGCTGTTTTCTCCTGCTGCCGCATTTGTGCCGGCATTATTGTCTGCTGCATCTGCAGTTCCCGCACCATCCGTTCCGGTGGTACTTCCTGCTGCCGGCGCTGTTCCCGGAGCTGCTTCTTTCAGAATAGAATTTCCAAGGATCTTAAAGGAATCCACTGCATTTTTTACAGACGCAAGTGCGGCTTCATTCTTCACAGATGCCTCAATAGTATAATACTCTCCGGCATTTGCAAATACCTTATGGATCACATAAAGCGCTCCGTCACTTTTTTCTGTATTTATCATTTTCGTTACATAGCTGTAAACACCGATTCCGTTTACATCCTCAGATTTATAATCCTGGATTTCAAAATCTGTCCCCTGAACTTTGTCACCGTCTGCCTGCTCCAGAGAAACTGCCATGTCCTGGGTGCTTGGGATCACAGTTGCTGCCATGGTCTCTTCACCCTGTCCATGAAGGATCAGGATATTTCCGTTTTCCGGTGATTCAAAACTGATGGTATCTGACTCGTCTGTCTTATTCGCCCAGGTCGCATCCGGAAGGTCGATAGATACAGATTTGTCAGCTGATGTATACGTGGTGTTCTGTACATTAGGAGCGATGGTCGGTGTTGCAGTCGGTGCCTTGGTCACTTCCGGCGCAGTTGTTACGCTGACAACCTTCTGCTCCTCCGGTTCATCACCGCCAAAGCCGCAGCCTGCCATAAAAACAGATGCAGTTACTGTAAGTGCCAGAACAGCAAGTAATTTTTTATTCTTCATGATATCCTCCTTAAATACGAATCATAATTGAAGTCTTTGTACCATATTTTACATTTTTATTACATACATGTCAATGAATTTTCCATACTGCAATGTGAAAATCCTATGAAGAAAATATAAACTCCTGTCATATTTTCTGTTTTATATCCTGTACATGAACAACTCATGAAGCGCTCTGGTTGCCGTAATATATTCTGCCTGTGTCCTTAACGGACTCTGGCCTTTCCCACTGAACACACCATAAACTCTGTCGAATTCCAGCCCCTTTGCCAGATAAAAAGTCGTCACCGTCAGTCCCTTCTGAAATTTACCGCTGTTCCTGTCAAGATAGGTCAGTCTGTCTGCTTTCTCCGGTTCCAGATCCTCCAGACGTTTTTTCAGATACAGGGAAGCCTCATTGGCCTCTTTTTCTGTCATCAGGATCACTGCCGCCGTTTCCAGACGGTCCTCTGCCTGCAGCCAGCCTTCAAGGACAGCATCCAGAGCCGCCTCCTGAGAAATAAAGCTTTCCTCCCGGACCGGCGCTCCATGACGTTCAAACAGTTCCATATCCGTGATCCCCACCAGACGGTTGGCATATTCCGCAATCTCTACGGTATTCCGGTAGCTTCTGTTCATGTAGATCTTCCGGATATTTCTTCCAAAAATCTTTGGCAGGAACTTCATCACATCCTGCTGCTCTTCCTCCATGGTCTGAGCCTTATCTCCCAGGATCGTCATCCTGCAGGGAAAAAGCTTCTGAAGAAGGAGATACTGGATCCAGGAATAGTCCTGCATCTCATCCACAACCAGATGACGGATCTCGCTGTGTGTCCTGCACCGGATCAGATGATGCTTCAGATAGAGAAGCGGGTAAACATCCTCATATTTAAGCGCACGTTTTTCCACAGGACGTTTCGGCAAAGGCCGATACCCCTCTTTGTCCAGAAAACGGCTGTAAAGCACATAGCAGTCTCTGGTGCTGTACATTTTCATAAATTTATCCGTGATCTCCTCTCTTTCCTCTTCAGAAAGATCTCTGTCACGTAGTGTTTCCACCTGATCGATAAAATATTCCGCAATGGCTTCCATCCTGGATAAAAGCGGAATATCCGGAAATCTGTCATAAAACAGCCGGATGATTTCAGATTCTGTCAGAATACAGCCTTTATATTCCACTTCCCTGAAATTCATCAGCTCATCCTCCAGTTCCAGCATGAAGCCGTCCAGCCGGGAGGCAAATTCCGGAGACTGCTTTTCCCTGTACTGTTTCCAGGTGGAAGGATTCTGCACTGCTTTCTCAATCTGGTCGTACTTGTCCTCACAGTCAGCTGCGATATCCTGAAGATCCCTATAAGCAAAAAGGTCAAAGCTCATTTCCCGGATATTTTCTTCTCCAAGTTCCGGCAGGATATGAGAAATGTAATCTGCAAACACACTGTTGGGTGAAAGAATCAGAATGTTGGAAGATTTCAGATTCTTTCTGTCGTGATAAAGCAGATAGGCGATCCTGTGGAGCGCCACAGAGGTCTTGCCGCTTCCGGCGGTTCCCTGGATTGCCATGATCCGGTCTTCCGTATTGCGGATGATCGCATTCTGTTCCTTCTGTATGGTACGGATGATGTTTTTCAGCTGCACCTCACCGCTGCTTCCAAGCTCTGCTTTCAGGATGTCATCATCGATCTTGATATCACTTTCAAATTCATAGACCATTTCTCCACGGCGGATCTTATACTGCCACTTGGAGCTGATTTCTCCGGTAAGCGTTCCCATCGGCGCTTCATAAGATGCCGGTCCTTTATCAAAATCATAAAACAGTCCGCTGACCGGAGCTCTCCAGTCATTAACCAGAGGACGCCCGCCTGCCTGCTCCGCCAGATTGCCGATTCCGATATAAAACTGCTCCGGCTCCTCATCTCCTTCGTAGATAAAATCCACTCTTCCAAAAAATGGGGAATCCAGCATATTCCGAAACCTCTTGCGCAGAAGAAGCTGCTCCTGGTTGGCATTTACCTGCGCCAGAAGCGCCTGCCGGTTATCAAATTCCTCATATCCGTACTGGTCCATTTCCGTATAATTTTCCCAGTAGTATTCGTGCATGTCTTCAATCTCTCTGGCACCTGCCTCAATAGAAGCATTGACCTCCTCCAGTCTCTTGTGGAGGCAGGAAAGTACCTGATCCAGATATTCCCGTCCTGTCTTTTCTTCAGGCATAAAACTATGACACTACAACAGCTGTGCCGCTGACTGTGACCATAAGCATCCCATTGTCGCTTCCCAGAACTTCATAGTCTACATCCACGCCGATCACTGCATTGGCGCCCCGGCCTGCTGCCCTTTCTTCCATTTCACGGATAGCTTCTTCTCTGGCATTCTGAAGTTCTTCCTCATAACCGGCTGATCTTCCTCCAAAAAAGTTTCTGACTCCTGCGGTAAAATCTCTCAGCACATTTACACCGCTGACAACTTCACCAAATACGATTCCTTTATATTCTACAATTCTTTTTCCATCTATAGCATTGGTTGTCGTTACGATCATGTTAAATCCTCCTTTATCCTGGATTTTTTATTGGTATCGTTTTTATCATACACGATACCCCGGATCAGACTGTAATATACAATCCCCCAAAGAGCAGATTTACAATCTTTTTTACATGCAGTATCTTTCATTATATCGAAAAGAGCAGCCGATGACAAGAGTTCTGTCATCCGCTGCTCTCTGCCTGCCTTCAGGAACACATCTGGCCTTTTCCGCTGTTCTCAAACTGACTGTTATACAGTTCCGCATAAAATCCGCCTTTTTCCAGAAGCTCCGTATGATTTCCCTGCTCAATGATATCTCCGTCCTTCATCACCAGGATCAGATCTGCATCCTTGATGGTAGAAAGGCGATGAGCGATCACAAAGCTGGTTCTTCCTTTCATCAGATTATTCATTGCTTTCTGAATCCGCATTTCGGTTCGGGTATCTACCGAAGAGGTTGCCTCGTCCAGGATCAGGATCTTATTGTCTGCAAGAATGGCTCTTGCAATGGTAAGAAGCTGTTTCTGCCCCTGGGAAATATTGCTGGTCTCTTCATCCAGCACCATCTGATAGCCACCGGGCTGCTGCATGATAAAATTATGGATATGAGCCGCTTTCGCAGCTGCAATAACCTCCTCATCAGTGGCATCCAGCCTTCCGTAACGGATATTTTCCATAATTGTTCCGGAAAACAGCCAGGTATCCTGAAGTACCATACCAAACATTTCACGAAGCTCGCTTCTGTTAAAATCCCTGATATCGTGACCGTCCACCCGGATCTGTCCGCTGTTTACATCATAGAATCTCATAAGCAGTTTCACCATTGTGGTTTTACCCGCACCGGTCGGTCCTACAATGGCAATCTTCTGCCCGTCCTTCACCTTTGCAGAAAAATCATGGATAATGATCTTCTCCGGATCATATCCGAAGGAAACATGGTCAAACTGCACCTCACCGGAAAGATTTTCAACAGAAACCGGATGTTCTGCCTTCTGCACCTCTTCCGGCTCATCCAGAAATTCAAATACCCGCTCGGAAGCCGCAGCAGATGACTGCAGGAGGTTGGTCACCTGGGCGATCTGCTGGATCGGCTGAGTAAAGTTTCGGATATACTGGAAGAAGGACTGGATATCTCCCACCTCAATACTTCCCTTAATGGTAAACACGCCACCCAGAAAGGCAACCATTACATAACCCAGATTTCCTACAAACTGCATGACAGGCATCATCATTCCGGAAAAGAACTGGGATTTCCATGCCGACTCATAAAGCTTTTTGTTGTCTTCTTCAAATTCTCTTACTACATCCTGTTCCTTGCTGAACACTTTCACTACATTATGTCCGCCATAATTTTCTTCAATCTGTCCGTTTACTTTTCCAAGATAATTCTGCTGGTCCCGGAAGTATTTCTGAGAATGTTTCATCACAAAATTAATGATCACCATGGAAACCGGAAGAATCAGAACGGCTGCCAGTGTCATCCATACATTGATGGACAGCATCATAAACAGAACGCCGATAATGGTAGTGACTGAAGTGATCAGCTGTGTCATACTCTGATTCAGGCTCATCTGCAGGGTATCCACATCATTTGTAACCCTTGAAAGAATTTCCCCGTTTGTTCTGCTCTCAAAATAATTCATCGGCAGACGGTTGATCTTTTTAGAGATATCCTTTCTCAGATTATAAGTCACATCATTCGATATCCCGGTCATGACAAATCCCTGTATAAACGAGAAGCAGGAACTTACCAGATACAGCGCCATAACGCTCAAAAGGATCATTCCGATTTTTTCAAAATCAATGCCCCCTGTGCCGTTTACCTTTGCAACAAGTCCGGAAAACAGTTCTGTGGTTGCTTTTCCAAGAACCTTAGGTCCCCAGATATTAAAAATCGTACCTGCTACTGCAAAAAAGAACATCAGGATAAAACGGAATTTATACCGTCCCATATACCGGAGGATCCTTGCCATCGAACCTTTAAAGTCTTTGGCTTTTTCTCCTCCATGCATTCCCCTTCCATGCCCCATGGGTCCCCCCATATGGCCTCTTCTGTTTTCACTCATTTGCCAGTTCCTCCTCTGATAGCTGTGACATGGCGATCTGCCGGTATACCTCACAGTTTTTCATCAGCTCTCTGTGAGTTCCGAGCCCTGCCATCCTTCCTTCATCCAGTACCAGGATCTGATCTGCCCCCAGAATGGTACTGATACGCTGTGCCACGATTATAGTAGTCGCATTTCCGGTGTGCTCCTTCAATGCCTGTCTCAGAGTTTTATCAGTCTTAAAATCAAGGGCGGAAAAGCTGTCGTCAAAGATAAAGATCTCCGGATCTCTTGCGATCGCCCGGGCAATGGAAAGTCTCTGCTTCTGTCCGCCGGACACATTCGTACCTCCCTGCGATACCGGGGAATCATAGCCGTGAGGCTTTTCCTCAATGAAATCCTGTGCCTGTGCAACTGCCGCAGCCATTTTTACCTGATCCCGTGAAATCTCTGTCTTTCCGTACCGGATATTGGAATCAATCGTTCCGGAAAAAAGCACGCCTTTCTGCGGAACATATCCCAGACGGTCCCTCAGATCCTTCTGTGCCATATCCCGGACGTCCGTACCATCTACCTTTACCTGCCCTTCTGTTACGTCATAAAATCTGGGGATCAGATTGATCAGGGTACTTTTTCCGCTTCCGGTACTTCCGATCACAGCAAGGGTCTGCCCCTTCTGAAGCTTAAAGCTGATATCCGTCAGGACATTTTCTCCTGCATCCGGATAAGCAAAGGATACATGGTCAAATTCTACTGTTCCGGTCTCTGCAGAAGATGGATGAACCGGATTCTCAGGATCTTCCAGAGAATTCTCTGTTTCCAGAATCTCCACAATACGGAGCGCCGCCACATTGGCTCTCGGAAGCATGATAGACATTGCTGTGATCATCAGGAAAGCCATAATGATCTGCATTGCATACTGAATAAATGCCATCATATCCCCCACCTGCATATTTCCGGCATCCACCGCATGGGCACCATTGTATACGATCAGGACAGAGATCCCATTCATGATCAGCATCATGGACGGCATCATAAAGGTCATACACCTGTTTACAAACAGATTGGTCTTTGTCAGGATGTGGTTTGCATCCTCAAAGCGTTCTTCCTCATGCTTTTCCCTGCTGAATGCACGGATCACAGGAATTCCCGTAAGTATTTCACGGGTAACCAGATTCAGCCTGTCGATCAGCGCCTGAAGCTTTGTAAACTTCGGCATGGCAATGGAAAAAAGAAGCCCGATCAAAACAAGAATCAGCACCACTCCCACACCAAGGATCCAGGTCATGGAAGAATCCGTATCCAGAACCCTGAGGACACCTCCGATACCGATGATCGGTGCATACAGCACGATCCGAAACATCATGGCCATGGTCTGCTGGACCTGCTGCACATCGTTGGTGCTTCTTGTGATCAGAGATGCCGTGGAAAATTTATTATATTCATTGCTGGAAAATCCAATGACTTTCCGGTAAACATCTCCTCTGATATCATGTCCAAGACTGGCAGCCACCTTTGCAGAAAGAAAAACCACCGATATGGATGCTACCATGATCAGAAGCGCCATCAGAATCATCTTCAGCCCCGCTTTTCCGATATAGTTCATCTGAATTTTGTCAATATCCTCTCCCAGGGCTTCATATTCCATCTGCACATAAGAAACTGCCGCCTGCGTAATGATCGAATCCGGCATTTCCGCAAATTTCTCTTCCATGGCTTTTGTCATCTGCACTCTTGCCTCTTCCGGCATCGCTGCAATGGCCTCTATGGGATCCAATGGTATTTAGGTAAACAAGAACAGCACTTGATTAAATTTTATGCCAAATGATATTGTTTGTTCCAAATGATGCCTAAGACTTGATTAGTGATTAAGAAAATTTGCGTGCTCTACGACGAATAAGCAGATTTTCATCTGCTTCAAAAAATGCTATACTATTACCGGTGATACTGTTTATGCAGCTCTGTATATTAGATATTTAGGTTTTCTAAAATGAGCTGTTTTAGGTCGTGGG
>Ga0129308_1000506_pt1 | contig 57274 bp, 53 predicted proteins | sample L827metagenome_FD_94440 | JGI IMG/M metagenome (GOLD analysis project Ga0129308, IMG submission 94440) | Ring-tailed lemur group fecal microbial communities from Wisconsin, USA - L827 metagenome | ecosystem: Host-associated > Mammals > Digestive system > Large intestine > Fecal | place: USA...
CATAGGCGGATGACGCGGAAACGGCCCCTCCCGGGGCCGTTTCAGTTCCAGATCGTTGTTTTCGCCCGCTGAGCTGGGCCTATGCCGGAATCTCTCCCACAGAAACCACCGAAGAGCCAAATAAGATCAGATAAAGCGCCTGCTGGCGATGAAGCCTCCTTGAATCCGAATGCCGGGTGCGGGGTTGCGGTGCCTGCCGGTGATGACACGATCATCCTGGCTAAGGATATCGTGAAGAGCTTTGGAACCAATATCGCCGTCGACGGCCTTTCCCTCTCCATCAAGCGTGGGGAGGTATATGGTTTTTTGGGCCCCAATGGTGCCGGCAAGACGACGACGGTGAATATCCTCACCACTGCCGACCTTCCCGATTCGGCGGAGCTGTATATCGATGGGGTAGATGCGCTTTCCAATAGGGTTGCAGCCCGGAGCGACATCGGCATCGTCCAGCAGCAGAACAGCCTGGAGAAGGAAATCTCTGTTCGCGAGAATATCGTGCATCACGGGCTGATGCAGAATATGAGCCGCAAGCAGATCGAAGCCCGCATGGAAGTGCTCTGCGAGCGCATGCAACTGACCGGGCGCTTGGACTCGCTTGTGCGCGATCTTTCAGGCGGATGGAAGCGCCGTGTGGCAATCGTATGCAGCCTGATCCATAATCCCAAGATCCTGTTCTTGGACGAGCCCGCAACGGGGCTTGATACCCAGTCGAGGAATCTGCTGTATTCCATGGTGAAGGCAATCAACGCCGAAGGCACGACCATCTTCTTCACCACACACTACATATATGAGGCAGAAGACCTCTGCCATCGCATCGGCATCATCAACGAGGGGAAGCTCGTCGCCGAGGGGACTCCTGATGAATTGCAGTCGATGGTGCCCCCTTCCGCCCTGGTTGTTACCTTCGAAGACGGCAGGGAAGAAGTGAGCTATCACGAAAACCATGAAGCCGCGCAGCGCGCCGCCTTGGAAATGGAAGGCGCTACCAGCATTGCGGTGCGGCAGTCCAACCTGGAGGATGTGTTCTTGGAGCTGACGGGACGAAGCCTATGAGACCCTACAATATCTTCTCCGAGGCCCTGCGCGTTGCGTATGGCGACCTCTGCTTCTTCAGAAGGAATATCATCCAAATCATCATCTCGTCGCTTATCGGCCCCTTGCTCTATCTGATAGCCTTCGGCTACGGCATGAGGTCGGGTTCAACGGGCGGCGCCGACGTGTCTTACATCAGCTATATCGTCCCTGGTATCGTGGCTATCACCACCTTGACTGCCGGTTTCGCCTCCACTTCCCAGAAGATCTTGATCCAGAGGCTCTTCTATACCAGTTTCGATGAATTGATCTTAAGCCCCATGCATACCCCTTCGATCATTTTGGGCAAATCGATCATCGGCATGCTCAAGGGCCTCGTGGGAAGCGTGGCTATGCTCATTCTGGGCGTGGCGCTCTCCGACACGCTCTTTATCACCCCCTCCCTTATCGCCTGCATTATCCTGGCCAGTTTCACTTTTTCGCTTATGGGCGTGATGGCGGGCCTGCTTGCCAATTCCAGTCCAACCTTGACCATGCTGAGCAGCATCCTGATCACCCCCATGACCTTTCTCTGCGGCACCTTGTTCGCGGTAAGCGCGCTCCCGGAGCTGTTCGCCATGATCATCTGGGTGCTGCCCCTGACCCATGCCTCGGAACTTATCAGAAGCACTGCCTTAGGTTGGAGCTTCCCTTGGTGGTCGCTGTTGACGCTTCTTGCCTATGCTGCCGGTTTCTTCCTTATCAATTGCAAGCTGATCAAGGAAAAGCTGTACTGATGGGAGGAAAATCGATGTTTAGTCGTTTCGCGGACAATTTGGGTAGGATATCTGCATCGATCGCGATGCTCGCATGCGTATTCGCGTGCTTTTCGGCGGTTCTTTCGCCCTGTGATGCATATGCGCAGACGGGAACTCCCGCCAAATCCACGGATTACGGCTCGCGTATAGCCATCGATGCGGAAAAGCTCGCCCCGGTTACTCCCGATATGATCGTCGATGGGGAATATACTGTCGCCGTCCGGACCGATTCTTCCATCTTCAGCATCGAGAAATGCCTCATCAAGGTTCAAGAGGGCAAGATCCAAGCCACGCTCACCATGGCGGGCCATGGCTATCGCTGCCTCTATTTGGGCGTTGGGGAAGATGCGTGCATGGCTGGGGAGGATACCTATTCGGAATTCTCTATGAACCAGGACGGCAAGTACGAATATGTCATCGAGCTTGATTCGCTGAACACAGCAGTGGACGTGAGCGCGCTTTCCGCCAGGAACGACCTTTGGTACGACCATCAGCTCATCTTCCTGGCCTCGTCGCTTCCGGGAACAGCGTTGACGAAAGAGGGGAGGGTTGCCGCTTATCAATCATCTCCGGCAAGCCGGTTCGCCGACGGCGTTTATACCTGCACGGTTACCATGACGGGTGGCACAGGAAGGGCGTCGCTTTCCGATCCCTGCACGGTTACCATCCGTGATGGGGAAGCCACGGCGAAGATCGAGTGGAGCAGCCAGTACTACGACTACATGATCGTGGACGGCAAGAAGATCTTCCCCATCAACAACGGCGGTAATTCCGTCTTCGAATTCCCCATAGAGTCCTTCGATAGCCCCATCGAGGTGGTGGGAGATACCACGGCGCTCAGCCAACCCTATGAAATCGACTATGTTCTCACTTTCTATTCTTCGAGCATGATGCAGAAGGAAGGCGGTAAGGGCCCCGGCTGGCCTGTCCTGGTATGCGTCGTATGCCTGTTTGCTGTAGGTTACTGTGCCGCCTGCATTGCTGCCAAACGTGTCCATCGTACGGCACGTGCACGCAGGAAGTAATAAGTCACGCATAGTCAATATGAATATGCAGTCGGGGGAATCGAATATCCATTTTGCATGAAGGAGACCAGTTCCTTGATGCGTCTTTATAGGACTGTTGAGATATCACCCTTTTCTTGTTATGCATAAAAAGGCCTGATTTTGGACGGAAAATGCATAAGGATTCAACAATATGAGCTACATTCGGTCCGCTGAGGTGAAAATCGGGCTATTTCGGCAAGTTTTCCCACTAGTCTGTGGTAGAGTCTTCGCGTATTAATTTCCGCAATTTATGCAGAAAAATGCATGAAAGGGGTAAATGCCAATGAAGAAGCTCAGCAAGGTCCTGGCATTGGGCTGCTGCGCGGCAATGGTTGCCGCCAGCTGCGTGATGCTGGCTGGTTGCGGCGGTTCTGCCGATTCCGCATCCGGAGACACCGAATACAAGCTCGTGAACGAAGGTCAGCTGACCGTAGGTTCCGACTTGGACTTCCCTCCCATGGAAGCACTGGACGATAACGGCAATCCAACCGGTTTCGGTGTTGCCATGACCCAGGAACTGTGCGATCGCCTGGGCTTGGAAATGAATTTCCTGGATCCCCAGAACTTCGACTCCCTGGTTACCCAGGTAAATGCCGGTGAAACCATGGACATCGCGGTAAGCTCCATCACCATCACCGACGAACGTGCCGAAATGGTTGCTTTCAGCGATCCCTACTATGATTCCAACCTGGCACTGGTCGTTTCCAAGGGTGCTTATGCCGACAAGAAGGAACTGAACGATGCCAACGTCATCATCGGCGTTCAGTCCGGTTCTTCCGGCGAAGAGTGGGCGAAGGAAAACCTGCCCGAGGCTACTATCAAGGCTTTCGGCGGTCCTACCGATGCAATGACCGCCCTTACCGCCGGCCAGGTTCAGGGCGTTGTCTATGACGAGCCTGTTGCAGCCAACCACACCGGCGCTAACGGCCAGTTCCCCGATGCGGAGATCCTGGAAGTTATCGCAACCGGCGAGCAGTACGGCATCGCTGTCAATAAGGACAACACCAAGCTGTTGGAAGACATCAATGCTGCACTGGCAGAGATGGAAGCCGACGGCACCATGGATAAGATCCGCGCCGAGTACATCGGTTAACGTAGGTTCTTAGGTCGGTTCTCTGACGAGGATTTGTCGGAATACGAAAGCGGGGATTCACATCCCCGCTTTTCCCGTGAAAGAGCCTCCGGCAATCAGGCAGAGTATCCTACCCATTTTCGAATTAACCACCTCGATTCCACATACACTGGAGTAGTTATGGGAACAATCCTGAAACAGTATTTCAAGCCTATGGCGGTGACGGCGCTGGCTCTGTCGTTCGTCGCTGCTCTTATGGCGCCGCTTTCGGCGGATGCGCTCACCAACGACGTTGCCACGGCAAAGTCGAACGAAACATCCACCGGCAGCGTTCTGGGCGGTGTGCCTACCCGCATCACTTGGGAAGCAGTTGTCGACGATGGCGAGCAGGTTGCAAGCCTGACCGTCCAGCTTCCCGAAGGTTCTTCCTTCACCGATGAATCCTCCGTCAAGCTGACCGTTCTGGATGGTACGGAAAGGCTCCGCGTAAACGATACCCCTTCCATTAACGCAGCTGACGCGAGCGTGAGCGTTGATTTCTCTGAACCTGTCGATGCCGGTAAGCGCATCCGTTTGGAGATGTACAAGACCGCCCTTCCCAATACTACCGAGGAAGTGACCATCCCTGCGACCGCAACGGATCCCTCGGGTAAGAGCTTCGATGTTGCGATCGATGAGGAATCGAACGTGAAAATCAAGGTCCAGGAAGCATCCTTCGCGACCAAGATCACCACCTGGCTCGACGAGCAGGAATGGGTCCAGGCGTGGAATTCCAACACTTTCCTGCGCACCTTCCTGAAGCCCCAGGTCATCATCAGCTCTATCCCGGTAGTCTTCAAGGGCTGGCTCGTATCGCTGTTATTGTGCGCCATCGGCTTCCCCTTGGCGGTTGTCTTCGGCCTGGCTTTCTCCTTTGCGAAGATCTCGCCGTATCGCATCCTCCACGGCATCGCCGGTTTGTACACGGGCGTGGTCCGCGGTACTCCTTTGTTCCTGCAGATCTACATCGCCTTCTTCGGCCTGCCCATGTTGGGCTTGAACCTCAACCCGTATGTGGTTGCTATCTTTGTCCTGGCCTTCAATTCGGGTGCGTATCTGTGCGAGATCTTCCGCGCAGGCATCCAGTCCATCCATAAGGGCCAGTTCGAGGCGGCGCGTTCTCTGGGCATGAATGCTGTGACCACCATGTTCAGCGTCATCATTCCCCAGACCATCCGCCGTGTTATCCCCACGGCAACTTCCGAGTTCATCCTGCTGTATAAGGACACCTCCCTGCTTGCCGCGGTCGGCGTCATGGAACTGATGCTGTTCTCCAAGTCCGTCGTTGCCAACACCGGCTCGATGACTCCCTACATCGTTGCAGCATGCTTCTATCTGCTGGTTACCGTTCCCCTGATTCGTTTCGTCACCAACTTGGAAAACAAGCTGGCGGCGGCAGACGGTGCGGGCGGTTCTTCCAAGTCCAAGAAGAAGGCTGCGAAGGCCAAGCGCATCGCTTCCAAGGAAACTGCAACCGCACAGGTAATGGCTACCGAGGTTTCCGCATCCGGTGCCCAGTCCGAAAAGCAATAGGAGGTGCCGCATGACTACGAAACCCCAATACATGGTGAGCATCCAGCATCTTGAGAAGTCCTTCGGCGATACCAAGGTCCTGCGTGATGTGAATATCGACGTCAGGAAGTCCGAAGTAGTGGTCGTGCTGGGTCCCTCCGGTTCCGGTAAGTCCACCATGCTGCGCTGCATCAACTTGTTGGAAACCCCCACGAGCGGTCATATCTACATCGAGGGCACGGATATCACCGACCCCAAGACCAATGTCGACAAGCTGCGCGAGCATGTGGGCATGGTGTTCCAGCAGTTCAACCTGTTCCCGCACCTTACCGCCAAGAAGAACGTCATGCTTGCCCAGCGCAAGGTTCTGAAGCGCAGCAAGGAAGAAGCCGAACGTGTTGCTATGGAATGCCTGAAAAAAGTTGGCATGGCAGATCGCGCTGATTTCATGCCCAGCCAGCTTTCCGGTGGACAGCAGCAGCGTGTTGCCATCGCCCGTGCATTGGCCATGGATCCCCACGTCATGCTGTTCGACGAGGCAACTTCCGCACTCGACCCTGAATTGGTGCGCGACGTTCTGGACGTAATGCGCGACCTTGCCCGTTCCGGTATGACCATGATCGTCGTTACCCACGAAATGCAGTTCGCACGCGACGTTGCCGACTATGTCATCTTCATGGCCGATGGCGTTGTAGTGGAAGAAGGCACTCCCACGGAAGTGTTCGATCACCCCAAGAACCCTCGTACGAAGGACTTTTTGGGACATATCAAATAGTTGCATATACCTTTCATGCACTGGAGGCGCCGGTTTTACCGGCGCCTTTTCGATTCCGTATGATTGCGGTTGGTCCTCGCCAACAATGAATATCCCCTGGATTCCTTTCGGATTCCAGGGGATATTTGTTTGCTTGGTGTCCCCAGCAGGATTCGAATCTGCGTTTCCAACTTGAGGGGCTGGCGTCCTTGGCCGCTAGACGATAGGGACGTATCAGGGTCGATATCGACCGCTAGAGCGATATCGGGTGTGGGTTGTTACAGCTGGGACAGAACCTCGTCTGCAGCTGCGATGAAGGAATCGATTTCCTCTTCAGTGTGGGCTGCAGAAACGAACAGGCACTCGTACTGGCTGGGCGCGATGATGAAACCGCGTTCGGTCATGCCCTCGAAGTACTTGTCGAACATCTGGATATTGCTCTTGGATGCGCTGTCCCAGTCGGTGACGGGGCCTTCGGTGAAGAACAGGGTCAGCACCGAACCGCTGCGGTTGACGCAGCAGGGCAGGCTGTACTTGGCGATGATTCCGTTCAGGCCATCTTCCAGGCGTGCGCCCAGGGCGTCGACCTTTTCGTACACGCCGCCCTTTTCCAGCTCGGTGAGCATGGCTAGGCCAGCTTCCATGGCAACGGGGTTGCCGGAAAGGGTGCCTGCCTGATAAACCTGTCCGGCAGGTGCCAAGCAGTCCATGATCTCTGCACGTCCGGCGAAGCATCCCACGGGGAAGCCTCCGCCGATGATCTTACCCAGGGTGGTGATGTCGGGCATCACGTTATAGAGCTGCTGGGCACCGCCCAGGGAGGCGCGGAATCCGTTGATGACCTCGTCGAAGATCAGCACTGCGCCGAATTCGTCGCACAGGTCGCGCAAGCCCTGCAAAAAGCCCTCGGCAGGGGGGACGCAGCCCATGTTGCCTGCAATGGGTTCTACGATAATGGCCGCGACATCTTCGGGATATGCCTCGAACAGAGCACGTACGCTTGCAAGATCGTTGTAGCGTGCGATCAGAGTATCGGCGACGGCGCCGGGGGTGATTCCGGGGTTCCCGGGAATACTCAGGGTTGCAACGCCGCTGCCTGCAGCTGCCAGCAGGGCGTCGGAGTGGCCGTGATAATTGCCTTCGAACTTGATGAACTTGTCGCGATGGGTGTAGCCGCGTGCAAGGCGGATAGCACTCATGGTTGCTTCGGTGCCGCTCGATACCATGCGGGCCTTTTCTGCACTCGGAACAAGGCGGCAGACGGTTTCTGCCAGCTTGGTTTCGGCAACGCAGGGGGCGCCGAAGGAATAGCCCTTCTCCAGCTGCGCCCTTACGGCGTTTTCGACGGCTTCGGGGCGATGGCCCAAGATCATGGGACCCCAGCTGCTGATGAAGTCGATGTATTCGTTGCCGTCAACGTCCCAGATGCGGCTTCCTTTGGCATGGTCGTAAACGATGGGTTCAACGCTGACGTTGCCGAAGGCGCGAACGGGGGAGTTGACGCCGCCGGGAATGCACCGCTTGGCTTCGGCGAAGGCGTTATGGGAATTCACGTGTTCCATTGCAAGTCCTTTCGTATTAGCGTGCGCTCAGCCAGCGGGCGGCGTCTTTCGCGTGGTAGGTGATGATCATCTTGGCGCCTGCGCGCTTCATGCACAGCAGGGATTCCAAAACCACGCGCTCTTCGTCGATCCAACCGTTCTGAGCAGCGGCTTTGACCATAGCATACTCACCCGAAACGTTGTATGCCACAAGCGGGAATTCGAATTCGTCTGCAACGCGGCGCATGATGTCCAGATAGGCGAGTGCGGGCTTGACCATTACCATATCCGCGCCCTCTTCGATGTCCAGTGCCACTTCGCGCAGCGCCTCGTTGGAGTTTGCAGGGTCCATCTGGTATGCCTTGCGGTCGCCGAAGGCCGGTGCGGAATCAGCTGCATCGCGGAAGGGTCCGTAGTATCCGGAAGCGTACTTAGCCGAATAGGCCATGATGGGCAGGTTGGTGAAGCCGTTGTCATCAAGCGCCTCGCGGATCGCGCCGATGCGTCCGTCCATCATATCGGAAGGGGCAACCATGTCGGCGCCCGCGCGGGCGTGGCTCAGGGCTTCTGCTGCAAGCAGCTCGAGCGTGGGATCGTTCAGCACGTAGCCGTTTTCGTCGAGCTTTCCGCAGTGACCGTGGCTGGTGTATTCGCAAAGGCAGACGTCGGTGATGACGTACATTTCGGGGCAGCAGCGTTTGATTTCGCGAATCGCCTGCTGGACGATGCCGTTATCGTCGTAGGCTTCGCTTCCGCATTCGTCCTTGTGCTCGGGCAGGCCGAACAAGATGACCGCCTGGATACCCAGGCTGCGCAGTTCTTGCATCTCCGCTTCCAGCATGTCGATGGAATACTGGAAGACATCGGGCATAGATGAAATGGCATCTTTGGAGCCGGTTCCGGGCTTCACGAACAGCGGATAGATGAAATCCTTCGCAGAAAGGGTGGTTTCGCGGACGAATTCCCTGGTCACGGCGTTTGCACGCATCCTACGGGGACGGTATGTGGGGAAGTTCATTGCTGGCTCCTAACGCGTTATCGGTTCAGGCGGTCTTGGAGGATCGCATCGATCAGTCCGTCGATAGTGTATACCTGCGCTTCGGCTTTGGGCTCTAATCCGTTTTCCCGAAGCGTTGCGCTGGTAACGGGCCCGATCGAGTACAAGTCCATCTTCGAGAGCATCCCTTTCGCTGTGCCATCGGGGATCTGCAAGGTATCCGCCTGGTTTTCGAAAAGACGGCAGAAGTTCCGCACGGTGGAAGAAGACGTAAAGGTAATCGCGTTTACTTCTCCCGCGAGGATTCTATCAAGCGATTGCAGGGTCTGCGCAGCGGTGGAGGGGACGGTTTCGTACAAGGGCACGGTTTCAACTTGAAGTCCCGCCTGGGTCAACAAATCGGGGATGGCATTGCGGGCTTCCTTCGCCCGCGCGAGCAGCACGCGCTCGCTGGGCGCGGCACCGGCTTCGAGCATTTCCCGTACGACGGCCTCGCCGCGGTATTCGCTGGGAACCAGGTCGGTTGCGATCCCGTGTTCGGCGATGCGTTCGGCGGTAGCCGAGCCGATTGCTGCCACCTTCGCGCCGGAAAGTGCGCGCGCGTCCATGCCTAAGGCACTCAGGCGCTGGAAGAAGAAGTCCACACCATTGGTGCTGGTAAGGATGAGCCAGCTGAAGGCACCCTGCGCAAGGTTTCCGAGAGCCCGGTCGGCTTCTGCGTAGGAATCGAGCGGCTTTATCTGGATGGTGGGGCATTCCAGCACGTCAGCGCCCAGATCTTTCAATCGTGCGACCATGTCGCTTGCCTGGGTGCGCGATCTGGTGACGGCAACGCTCATTCCCTTCAGGGGCAGCGGGGTGCGGGGCGCGATCGTGTCGCGCAAGCCCACCACCTCACCGACCACGATGATGGCTGGAGCCTGGAACTTTGCTTCGGAAGCCTTCTGCGCGATGTTTTGCAGGTTGCCGAAAAGCTCCTCCTGCTTGGGGGTGGTGCCCCAGCGGATCAGCGCGACCGGCGTTTGGGGGCTGCGCCCGGCAGCGATGAGCTTTTCGCAGATGGAGGGCAGGTTCTTGATGCCCATATAGAAACAGAGCGTCTGGGCGCCATGCGCGATGCCCTCCCAGTCGATATCCGATTCGGGTTTGGTGGGGTCTTCGTTTCCCGTGATGAACGCAACGGAGGTGGAAACCCCCCGATGGGTGACGGGGATGCCGGCGCTTGCAGGTGCGGCGATGCCGCTCGTCACGCCCGGAACCACTTCCACATCGATTCCATGCTGCTTGAGTGCTTGGGCTTCTTCGCCCCCACGTCCGAAGACGAAGGGGTCGCCGCCTTTCAGGCGCACGATCACACGTTCGCCCGATTCGGGAGAGTCGCTTTCTGCTAGGGCCTCGTCGATGAGGATGCGGTTGATCTGGTCCTGGGTGATGTGCTTGCTAAAGCCCTTCTTCCCCACGTAGACCAGCTTCGTTTCCGGACGTGCGTGGGCGAGCAGGGTCTCGCTTGCCAAGTAGTCGTAAACGATGGCATCTGCCCGCTTGATGCATCCCAGGCCCTTGATGGTGATAAGGTCGGGGTCTCCGGGTCCTGCCCCGATCAGGTAAACCTTTGCTGCCATTGGCGATCTTCCTCCACCTGGTCTAGTATCCGCGGATTTCCGCAAGGATCTGGCAAGCTCCCTGTCCGAGCAGGTCCTCATGCGCCTGTTTGGCGATTTCTTCCCACGATCCGGGTTCGCCGCTCTGCGTGCTGCGGCAGATCTTGGAACCGTCCAGGCTTGCTACGAGCGCGTCTATGATGAAGCGGGGCTTGCCCTGCTCGTCCGCCTCGATGCGCGCATAGGAGCCGATGGGCACCTGGCATCCGCCTTCGAGGGCGCCCAGGATATAACGTTCCGCAGATACGCAGATCCAGGTTTCGGGGTCGTTGAGCTTTTGGCAGAGGCTATGGACGAAGTCGTCGTCTTCGCGGATTTCGATGCCGATCGCACCCTGGCCCACTGCGGGGATGATGGTCTGATGCGGGATGTACTGCGCGATACGGTCGGTCCACTCCATGCGCTCGATGCCGGCGGCAGCCAGGACCGCAGCGTTCAGCTCGCCGGAGGTCACCTTGCCGATCCTGGTATCAAGATTGCCGCGAAGTTCGCAGAATTCCAGGTCGGGGCGCAGGGCCATAAGCTGGGCGCGCCTCCTGAGCGAACCCGTACCCAATTTGGATCCCGCCGGCAGGTTCTCCAGGGTGGTTCCTGGTGCGGCCACCAGCACATCGCGCACGTCGGCGCGTTTCAGGATGGCTGCCAGGCACAGTCCTTCGGGGAAGTAGGTGGGAACGTCCTTCATGGAGTGCACGCACAGGTCGATGCGGCCTTCGATCAGGGCCTGTTCGATGTCCTTGGTGAACAGGCCGCGGTCGCCGATCTTGGAAAGGGCGACATCCTGGATACGGTCGCCCTTGGTCTTCACCACTTCTATTTCTACTTCGAGTCCGGGTTCGGCTTCTCGGAGCAGGGTAGCGACATGGTTTGCCTGCCACAGCGCCAATTTGCTTCCTCGCGTGCCGATGACCAGCTTCCTAGCTTGAGTGCTCATTCGTTCCCATCTTCCTCGTCGATCTTGTTTCCGAAGGGGCATTCGCCGATTTCGGCGACGGAACAGCCCGATCCCTTCTCGAGCGCGCAATGGTCGCTCCTGTTCCCGCAGGGCAGTCCCAGCGGATTGGTGTCCAGGCCGAAAAGATAGCGCGCCGATTCCGTATGGATGTAGGCATCGGGATCCTTCGCCTGCTTGCGAAGGCGCACCACCGGACCGTGCAGCTGCTTTTTCGCGACCGCGGTAGCCAGCGCCATCAGCACGCGCTCGTCTTCTTCGGTGACCACGCCGCTCGTCTTGCGCAGCTCCTTCACCGCCTTGGCGACCTCGCGTTGGCAGATTCGTTCGGCCTTGCCGTACAGTTCCTTGATGGTGGGCACCACTGCGCGTTCCTGCATCCAAAGCAGGAACGCATCCACTTCGTCGTGGATCATCGCGCGTACCTTTTCCGCCTCCAGTTCGCGTTGCTGCTTGTTCTGGTCGATGATGGCTCCCAGGTCGTCGAGGGAATAGCAGTAGACTCCATCGACGCTTGAGCAGGTATCGTCGATATTGCGGGGGAGTGCGATGTCCACGAGCAGCAGCGGGCGGTCGATGCGGTTTTCGCACGCCTTCTGCACCAGCTCCTTGGTGACCAGGAAGCCTTCCGGGTAGTATGTCGAGGCGATGACGATGTCCGCCTGGGAAAGCGCATGCTCCAGCTCATCCAGGCCGAAGAAGCCCTCGCCTCCCACGCGTTCGATCAGGTCGCGGGCGTATTCCCTGGTCCTGTTGGCAACGAACAGGCGCGAGGTGCCGTTGCAACGCAGGTAGCTTAAAGTCAGCTCCGCCATCTCGCCGGCGCCTATGACCAGCACGGTCTTGCCGTCCAGGCTTCCGAAGATGCGCTGCGCCAGTTGCACGGCCACGGTGGATACCGATACGGACTGGGCGCCGATTCCGGTCTTGCTGCGTGCGTTCTTGCCCAGCTCCAAGGCCTGCTTGAACAGCTTGTTGAACAGCTCCTTGGTGGCACCGCATTCCTTCGCGGCCTGGTAAGCTCGCTTGATCTGTCCCTGGATCTGGGCTTCTCCCAGCACGAGCGAATCGAGCGAGCAAATGACGCGGAACAGGCGGCCGATAGCGGCACGCGATTGGCGGGCGTACATGGCCGTCTGGAAGGCTTCCATGTCCTTTGGTGAAAGCTGCTTGTAGGCCCTTACGAATTCGGTGAGCTCTTCGATGCCCCGATTCGCCGATTTGGCCACCGCATACAATTCGGTGCGGTTGCACGTGGAAAGGATGACCGCTTCGGTCAGGTTGTCCGTAGACGAGAGCAACGTTTCAAGCGCATGCGGCAGCTGGCTTTCGGGGAAGGTGATCTTCTCGCGCAAGGCTGCGGATGCGGTGTGGTGGTTGATCCCGATAACGATAATCGCCATCGCCTACGAATCCTCCCTTTCCTTCAAACTATGGCACGCATCGGAGAAAAGCGCCTCTGCAGTGTAATCTTCGTCTTCCAGAATCCGCTGAATCCAGCGGTCTTCCGCGATCAAGCGGTTGAGTCTGTGACGGGTTTTCGGGTCGTCCACCCGCTCCAGGATCATCAGCCTCGCCTGCCCGATCAGGCGGACGGCACGGCCGAAGTTGCGGGGAAAGGCCCCTTCCAGCCCGCATCGTATCTTGCGGGCGAGGGCAGGGGATGCACCCGCGGTGGAGACCGCGACCTGCAGGTCGCCCCGACGCAGGGTAGCCGGGATGGAGACTTCCGGTTCCTGCGAATCGACGCAGTTCACCAAAGCACCCGCCGCTTCGGCTATTTCCGTGACTCGCAGGTTCAGTTCGGGTGAATCGGTGCACGCGAAGACCAGGAAAGAACCCTGCGCGTCCTTGCTATCGAAGGGACGCAGGATCAGCTCGATCGAACCCCGGTCCGCGAGCTCGCGGATCTTCTCGGTGGCTTCGGGGGTAATGACCGTGACCTGGCAGCTATGATCGACGAGCGTTTCGACCTTGCGCTGGGCGACGCAGCCGCCCCCTACGACAAGCACCCGTTTGCCCCTCATGTCGACGAAGAGCGGTAGGGGAGAATAGCCCGTCTTTTCCGTGTCGCGCATAGGGTCCTGCATCAGCGATCCTCCAGCGCCTTGAGCGCGTGATCCACGTAGATGCTGCGGATCTGCTCGTATTCGCCCAGCCCCCTCATGATGCAGCGGACATCGAATCCGGCGCTTTCGCACAGCGATTTCCAGCTGTCGGGGCCGTCGCCCGCCATGTCGTTTTGGGCGTGGTTGCCGGCCACCAGCATGAACGGGGCCAGGCAGACGCGGGTGAAGCCGTCGCGCTGCAGGCGCTCAATGGTCTGCTGGATACTGGGGTAGCCTTCCACGGTGGCAACGTATACGTCGTCCATCCCCATCTGAATGGCCTCGAAGTTCAGCGCCGCGTAGGCGATATCGACGGGATGGCTGGTCCCATGCCCCATCAGCACCAGGGCCTCGCCCTGCTTGCGCGGGATTTCGGCGGAGACCGCCTCCAGGGCGCGGCGATGGTCTTCGAAATCCGAAAGGAGCGGCTTGGCCATGCGCAGCTCGTCGAAGTCGTAAGCGAACTTTCGGCAGCTGGCCGCCACCTTCTCGAATTCGCTTCCCGCGAGCACATGGGTGGGGACCACGAGCACCTTCCTGAAGCCCGCCTCGCGGATCGAGGCCAGCGCCTCTTCGGTGGAGGGCACCGCGGCGCCTTTCTTGGCGAGCGCCTTGCAGATGAACGAGCTGGTGAAGGCGCGGAAGACCGTGCAATCGGGCAGGGCCCGGCCCAGGCTCGCCTCGAGCGTGGCGATGTTGGCCTTGATGGCTTCGGGAACGGTGGTGCCGAAGCTCACCGCAAGCACCGCGGTTTTCGTCTTATGCATCTATTCGCCTACCAATACCACGACGAAATAGCCTTCATCGCCCTGTGCCTCGATGTGGTCCACGACGCGTTCGTTCGGCAGACCGCAGTTGACTACCATGGATGCCTTGCCCGCCATACCCAGCTTCTCGAGCGTTTCCTTCACCTTGGGCAGGGCGCGGCCGGACTTCATGAGTACCTTGGTTCCGGGTAGCTTGAGCTCTTCTTCCAGGTTCTCGGAAAGGCCGGGGATGATATGGAGCGGATGCTCCATGACGGTCAGGCTCGCATGCAGCTTGGCCGCGCTTGCGCAGAAGCTGGTGACACCCGATACGGTTTCGGTTTCGTAGCCCGCATCGCGTGCGAGTTTTTCGATGTAGGACCAGGTTCCGAACAGGGTAGCGTCTCCCAGGTTCAGAAGCGCGATGTCAAGGCCTTGATCCAGCACGGAGAAGACCTGCTCGGCAAGGCGCTTGTGGGCTTCGCTGCGGCTTCCGGTTTCGTCTGCCATCTTGAAATCGAGGTAGATGATCTGCTTCCCCTCGATGTTGGCGGCGCCGGAGGCGATGTCCAGGGCGAGGGTGTTCTTACCCTTGGTGCGCGGGGCTGCGATGACCGGGCATTGCTCGATGACGCGCACGGCCTTCAAGGTCATGAGCTCGCTGTCGCCGGGACCGACGCTGACCCCGTAGAGGATTCCCTTTTCCACTCTATTCTCCTTGTTGCTGGGATGAGGAGGCCGAACACCTTCGCGTTCGTATGCGGCGAAGTCGACCTGCGGTTATTGATTAGTACCATATCAATATAACATTATCGCGGTAACCGTATAGAGAATACATGCTTCTCCGCAAGCGTTTTCAAATGAATCAACTCAGGTAATAGATACTTCCATCCCATAGGGTTTCTCTATAATTTCCGCTTGCCCATCCTGCTTGTCTTTTCGTCGGGTTGCGCCTTCGCCCGTTGTTGGAAGGGTGTTACTTTGTCGGATATGGCATAAGCCGTGGGTAATCATTCGTTTGTGAAAGGGAAAGGAGAGACGCGTGCAATTGATAGGCTTCCTTATCGTATTCCCGATGCTGGCTGCGCTTCTGCTGCTCGTCATCCGCGCCAATGCGGCGCGCAATGCGATCGCATATGCATCCGCAGCGATCATCGCGGTGGTCACGCTTTTCGTCTTCGGTACCAACCTTGGCACCGAGGCAGTTTACTTCGAGTTCTCATCAGGGGCGATAGATATCATCTGCACCCTGATCAGCATCGCTATCGGCGTGATCATCATCGGATACGCCGTTCGCTACAGGAACATCATCACCCTGGTCCTGGGCATCGTCCAGCTTGCGGCATCCCTGGTGTTCGAATTCGCCTTCGCTCATGGCGTCGAGGTCGAAGCCGGCCTGTACATGGACTCCCTGTCCCTGATCATGGCCTTCATCATCGGCATCGTGGGTTCCGGCATCTGCATCTATGCGATCGGGTATATGGAAGACTTCCAGGCAGAGCATGCTGACGAGCGCGACCGCCGCCCCGTCTTCTTCGCGATCATGTTCCTGTTCCTGGGCGCGATGTTCGCAATCGTGTTCAGCAACAACATGTCCTGGATGTTCACCGCCTGGGAAATCACTACCGTGTGCTCTTTCCTGCTCATCGGCTACACCAAGACCGAGGAAGCCATTCGCAATGCCTTCCGCCAGATCATCATGAACATCCTGGGCGGCATCGCATTCATTGGCGCCCTCTACTATTGCGCAATCGGCCTTCAGACCCTGTCCTTCGCAGAGTTCCTGCAGATCGGCACCCTGGCTCCCGTCATGGTCGTCCTGCCTGTCACCTGCCTGGCTTTCGCGGGCATGACCAAGGCAGCGCAGATGCCCTTCCACACCTGGCTTCTGGGCGCGATGGTCGCTCCCACTCCTACCAGTGCGCTGCTCCATAGCTCCACCATGGTCAAGGCGGGCGTCTTCATGCTCGTCAAGCTGGCTCCGGTTCTGAACGTCTGCTGGATCCCGTCCCTCATGACCGTTCTGGTGGGTGCTATCACCTTCTGCCTGTGCTCCTTCATGGCAATCAGCCAGAGCAACGCTAAGCGCGTCCTGGCGTACTCCACTATTGCCAACCTGGGTCTGATCGTGGCCTGCGCAGGCGTGGGTACCGCCGAAGCCGTTTGGGCGGCCATCTTCCTCATCATCTTCCACGCTATCGCCAAGTCCCTGCTGTTCCTGTGCGTCGGTACTGCCGAACATCACATCGGCAGCCGCGACATCGAGAGCATGGACCTGCTGTTCGACCGCATGCCCCGTCTGGCGCGCCTCATGATGCTGGGCATCATGACCATGTTCGTCGCCCCCTTCGGCATGCTCATCTCCAAGTGGGCGACCCTGGTCTCCTTCGTGGAAACCCAGCAGGTTGCGCTTCTGGTACTGCTTGCCTTCGGTTCCGCTGCAACCTTCATGTTCTGGGCCAAGTGGCTCGGTAAGCTCTCCGGCATCGCCGGCAGGCCCGAAAACGTCGAGAAGACCGTGCATGTCAGCGAATGGATCGCAACCTACGTCATGGCCGGCCTGATCGTGGTCTGCTGCGTGCTGCTGCCCGTTATCAGCGAGTACGTGGTCATGCCCTACGTGGCGGGCGTCAACCTGAATGCCGTCGCAACCCTGAGCAACGACATCCTGTGGATCACCAGCATCCTCGCTGCCATCGTCATCATCGTCCTGTTCGCGGGCCTGAAGAAGTCCTCCAAGTCCAAGCAGGTAAATGTCTACATGGCGGGCATCACCGTCGACAGCGACGACCGCAGCTTCCGCAATTCCCTGGGCGGCACCACCAAGGCAACCGCCAGCAACTGGTATATGACCGAGTATTTCGGGGAAAAGCGCATCAAGCCCATCGGCGAGATCAGCTGCGCGATCCTGATGGTCGCTGCATTCGCACTGTCCTTCGCCTACTTCATGGCGCTGATCTAGAAAGGAGCGGAAATGGCAACTTGGATCGCAACCATTATCGGCATCGTCGCCTTCACCGTGCTTGCGCCCATCGTGGGCTGCCTGCTCGACGGCGTCGACCGCAAGATTTCCGCACGCATGCAGGGCCGTGTGGGACCTTCCATCCTCCAGCCCTACTATGACGTCCGCAAGCTCCTGGAAAAGGAACGCGCCAGCGTCAACACCGTCGAGGGAACCTACATCGCCTGCGCGCTGCTGTTCGCCCTCATCGCCGGCGGCGTGTTCTTCAGCGGCGGCAACCTGCTGCTGTGCATCTTCGTGATCACGCTCTCCAGCCTGTTCTTCATCATGGCCGCCTACTCCACCAGGTCTCCTTACGCCGAGGTTGGCGCCCACCGCGAGACCCTGCAGGTCATGTGCTATGAGCCCATGGTCCTGATGATGGCTATCGTGGTCTTCCAGGCAAGCGGTACCTTCGATATCGCGGGACTGTTCAGCCTGGACACCCCCATCATCGCCACTACCTTCGGCGCTTGGGTGGGCCTGCTGGTCATCCTGACCATCAAGCTGCGCAAGAGCCCCTTCGACATCTCCAGCAGCCATCATGCCCATCAGGAAATCGTCCGCGGTATCACCACCGAGATGAGCGGCCCCACCCTGGCGAAGGTGGAAATCCTGCACTGGGTGGAAAACGTCCTGTTCATGGGCTGGGTCGGCATGTTCTTCATCAACGCCAACCCCATTTCCATCGCCGTCGCCATCATCGTTGCGGTACTGGTGTACCTCTTCGAAATCTGGATCGACAACAACTTCGCCCGCGTGAAGTGGCAGGCCATGTTCAAGATCGCATGGCTGAGCTCGCTCGTCCTGGGCGGCGTGAATATCGCAATCATCGCGTTCATCTAAAGGAGGAAGCTAAATGGCATTTGCATCTAAATCGCCGTGGGTCATCCACTATGACGCTTCCAGCTGCAATGGCTGCGACATCGAAGTGCTTGCAACCCTGTGCCCCGGCTATGACGCAGAGCGCTTCGGCGTCATCAACACCGGCAATCCCAAGCATGCCGACATCTTCCTGGTGACAGGCAGCGTCAACGAGCGCAACATCAAGGTCATCCAGGAAATCTACGACCAGATGCTCGAGCCCAAGGTGGTTGTCGCCTGCGGTTGCTGCGCTTGCACCGGCGGAGTGTTCCATGACTGCTACAACGTCCTGGGCGGCGTCGACAAGGCCATTCCCGTCGACGTCTACGCTCCCGGGTGTGCCGTGCGCCCCGAGACCATCATCGACGCGGTCGTGGCGGGCGTTGCCGCACTCGACGAGAAGAGCAAGGCACTCAAGGCAAAGAAGAAGGAGGCGTAAGGCATGCCCACTATCGAACGCTTCACCGATATCGCGTTGGCGGACCTGCTCAACGTCGCCAACGAAAAGCACAGCGGCGGCTGGCGTGCCGTCCAGGTGCTCGCATGCAACACCGAAGAGGGTATCGACCTGACCTACACCTTCAACAAGGACAACGTCTGGGAGAACTACCGCATCAAGGGCATCACCAAGCAGGACACCGTTCCCTCGCTCCAGCAGATGTACCTGTGCCTGTTCCCCTTCGAGAACGAGGTCGTTGACCTGTTCGGCGTAAACATCGCCGGCATGGCGTTGGACTTCGGCGGCCGTTTGTACGACGTTGCCGTCAACGAGCCTATGACCATCATCTCTCCCGAAGTGAAGGCGGCGCGCGACAAGGCCAAGAAGGCCGCCCAGGCAGCTGCCGCAAAAGCAGCCCAGCCCGCTGCAGAGGAGCTGCCCAAGCCCCTGACCGACGAGGAGATCGAGGCCAAGGTGGCGGCTGTCTCCCCTGAAAAGCAGGACAAGGTCCGTGCCGCGCTCAAGGCCAAGCAGAAGAAGGACCAGGAGGCGCTTGCCGAGGCCCAGGCCAAGGCAGCCCAGGCGGAAAAGCCCGCCGTTCCCGTTCCTATGACCGACGAGGAGATCGAGGCCAAGGTTGCCGCCGTTGCCCCCGAAAAGCAGGACAAGGTGCGCGCAGCCCTGAAGGCCAAGCAGAAGAAGGACATCGCAGCGGCCCAGGCCGGAAAGGATGGTGAATAAGGATGGGACAGCATACCGTCATTCCCTTCGGCCCCCAGCATCCGGTTCTTCCCGAACCCTTGCATCTCGACCTGGTCGTTGAAGACGAGAAGGTCATCGAAGCCATCCCGCAGATCGGCTTCGTGCATCGCGGTTTGGAGAAGCTCACCGAAACTCGCGACTACAACGCATTCATCTACATCGCAGAGCGCATCTGCGGCATCTGCGCATTCGGCCACAGCCTGGGCTACGCCGAAACCGTCGAGAAGCTTATGGGCGTGCAGGTTCCCGAACGCGGCGAATACCTGCGCGCGATCATGCACGAGCTCTCCCGTGTCCATTCCCACCTCCTGTGGCTGGGCCTGGCTGCGGACGCTTTCGGCTATGAGAGCCTGTTCATGCATTGCTGGCGCCTGCGCGAGCGCATCCTCGACCTGTTCGAGAAGACCACCGGCGGCCGCGTTATCCTGTCCGCCGTCGTCGTGGGCGGCATGGTCCGCGACCAGGATGCCCAGATGCTCCGCTACATCCAGGACAAGCTCGAAGGCATCCGCGAGGATTACGCCCAGATCTGCAAGGCATTCCTGAATGACAACTCCGTCAGGAACCGCCTGTGCGGCGTCGGCTACATCAGCCCCGAAGACGCCCGCGCCCTGGGCATGGTCGGTCCCTTCGGCCGTGCCTCCAATGTCGCCTGCGACCTGCGCCAGTACGGCAACGGTGCATACGGCAAGCTCTCCGATTTCCAGCAGATCCTTTCCACCGACGGCGACTGTTTCGGCCGCGCGAAGGTCCGTGCCGAGGAAGTGCTGCAGAGCATCGATATCATCAACGAGCTCATCGCGACCATTCCCGATGGCCCGGTTTCGGTTCCCGTCAAGGGCAATGTCCCTGCAGGTGCCCAGGCATCCAATGTACTCGAGCAGCCCCGTGGCGAATGCTACTACTACGCTTTGGGTAACGGCACCAAGTTCCTCGAGCGCATGCGCATGCGCACGCCCACCAGCGTGAACCTGGCCGGCATGGCAACCGCACTCAAGGGTTGCGACCTGGCCGACGTCAACATGATTGTCCTGACCATCGACCCCTGCATCAGTTGCACGGAAAGGTAGGCCGGAATGGGAAGCTTCAAACTGGGTAAGATGACCCTCCGATCCTTGTTCGGAACCCCTGAGACCACTTGCTATCCTGCGGTGGAAAAGCCGGCTCCTGCAGGTTTGAAGGGGCAGATCCAAAACGATATCGAAACCTGCATCCTATGCGGAATCTGTTCGAAGAACTGCCCCGCCCATGCGTTGGCGGTCGATAAGAAGGCGGGCACGTGGCAGATCAATCGCTTCTCCTGCGTCCAGTGCGGGACCTGCGTCCGTCTGTGCCCGAAAAACTGCCTGACCATGGATCCTTCCAGGGTGCAGATCAGCACCAAGATGGAACCTGTGGTACTGGCCAAGCCCCAGGAATCCGAAGAGGAAAAGGCTGCAAAGGAAGCCGCCAAGAAGGCGAAAATTGAAGCAGCTATGAAGGCTAAGGAGCAACGCGAAGGCAAATAGGGATTTGCCATTCATATGCGTTATCATGAAAAACCGGGTGTGAGAGCACCCGGTTTTTTAGTGGAAGGAAGTAATGGGCAGCACGAAATCAATCAAGCCTGAAGAAATGAAAACAGCGATCGACTCCCTGGTTTCCAGCGAGCCCGGTGCCGTTATGTCCGATTCGCAGGCTAGCGACAAGATCTTCACTGTTCCAAACCTGATCAGCTTCATCAGGCTCTGCCTGGTCCCCGTGTTCTTCATGCTCCTTATCAGCGGGGACGCCCTTGCTGCCGGTGTCGTATTCGCGACGGCTGCGTTGACGGACTTCCTCGATGGATTTATCGCCCGCAAAACCAATACCGTCACCAAGCTGGGAAAGCTTTTGGATCCCGTGGTGGACCGCACGCTCATGATCTGCGGCGTTATCGGCTTGTATATCGCAGGCCTCCTTCCGTTGTGGGTGATCCTCTTCGTACTGGCCAGAAACCTCTTGATGCTTTTGGGCGGCGCCATCATCTTGGACAAATACAACGTCCGTGTCGATGTCATCTTCGCAGGCAAGGTGGTTACCACATTGCTCTTCCTGGGTTTCACGGGGCTCATGATCGGCGCACCCACTGTTCCGGGTTTGGGTATCGCCACGGTATCGTGGCTTCCCGGTCTTACTTCCGACAGCTGTTTCCTGGGCATATGGCTTGTGTATGCGGGCTTATTCCTGGGTATTCTCACTACGTTCTATTACGTTACTACCGCGATAAGGCTCGTCCGCGAGTCCATTGCAGCAAGGCAAGGTAATGGCAATGAATGACAACGATCGTCGATATTACAGCGGGCAACCCAATGGGCCTTCCCGCCGGAGGACTTCTCCTTCCGCAGACCCCACCCGCCGTCCTGCCCGTTCGCAAAGTCTTTCCGGTGAAGAGGACCTGAGGGTGCAAGGCGCATCCAGAATGAATAGGGTTTCGACTGGAAGCACCGGCCAGTTCCGCTCGGCTTCTCAGGGGACGGCATCGGGTCGTCCCGTGTCCCAGGGGACCGGTTCGTCTCGTCCTGTTTCCCGCGATGGTTCTTCAACTGGCCGCATGCCCGCTTCGCAGGACCGTCGCCGCAGTGCGCAGCGTGATTCCTATGCGGGAAACTACTCGCGTTCCGGACGCAGGTACAACAGTGCTGGCGCGCCCCGTGGCAACCGCGCAGATAACCGTACGTCCCCCAGCCGCACTCCCCGCAATTCCGGGTCGGACGATCTGTTCACCATCATTATGAACTTCCTGAAGGCTGCCGTTGCTGCAATCGGCGGATTCCTTTCCGCCGTTGCGCGCAAGTCGAAGGTTGCCCTTGCCGCGATCATCGTCGTCGCCCTGGTGATTCTGGGCGGTGCAGTCGATTCGCTTGCGAGCGTGGGCAAAGTTCACAGCCGCGTCATGGTGGGCGACATCAAGGCCAGGGGCATGACTGAAGAGGAACTGGCCCAGGCCATCCAATCCGAATACGAACCCCTCATTTCGGCGAGCGACGTCACTATCTACCGTTCCGAAGACGCAATGAACGAACAGGCGGAGAACCCGGTCGACTCGGGCAACCTGTCCGTTGAAGAGCAGGCCGCGCAGACCAACTACTGGACCGCCAATTGGGAGACCATGCAGGCGCATATCGACTACGAAAGCCTGGCCCATGAGGCTTTCGAAGCAGGTAGGGGAGGCCCCCTCGATCGTTTGGGTGTGCTTTTCTTCGGTAAGAAGATCGACGTGTCCGTGCAGTTCAATGAAGCTGCCTTGGAAAACCTGGCTTCCAACATCGACCTGGCCCTGGGCGAATCCTTCACGAATTCCGAGCTTGTGATCGAAAACGGAACGGCACGTGCCACCGAAAGCGCAAGCGGCATGATGGTCGATCGCAAGGAATTGCAGCAGAAGCTTTCCGAGCAGTTCACGAACAAGGACGTCCAGAACCGCCAGTTCTTCGAGACGGTTGTGGAAACCGACCCTCAGATTAGCACCGAGGAAGGCCAAAAAGCCGCTGACAAGGTGAACTCCGCTATCGCCAATGGAGCCAAGTTCACCTATAACGATACTTCCTGGAGCGCCGATTCCGCCGAGCTGGGGTCCTGGGTGGGAACCTATATCGTCACCGACGATAGGGGCGAATCCTCCTTGGTCGTCTACTTCGATCCCAAGCTTGCCACCCCCGATATCTCCGAACATGCCAAGGCTGTTTTCCCCGACGGAAACGAGGGTGTTCGTTTCGAGGACAAGGGTAACGGCGAAATCGTGGTCAAACTGGATTCCGAAGGCACTATGCCCCAGATCAATTCCAGTATCTCCAAGCTCAACGACCAGCTGTTCGGTGATGGTGCCAACACGACTTCGGCACCCACTATCGAGGTCGAAAGCGTCCAGGTTCCCTCCGAGATGAGCTTCAACGAGGCGCTCAATGCGAACGTAATCGGCCTGATCAGCGAGTACACCACGGAATTCACCGCGGGCGCTGCCGAACGCAATCACAACATCAGGCTGGCTGGCGAAAAGATCAACAACAGCATTGTCGAAGCCGATGGGGGAATCTGGTCCTTCCATGACACGGTTGGCGAAAGCAATGCCGAAAACGGCTTCCAATCGGCTGGATCTATCGTTGCGGGCGAGATGTCCGAGGAAATCGGCGGTGGCATCTGCCTGGTTGCGACTACCGTTTTCAACGCGGTCTATGATGCCGGCCTTCCCGTGGTCGAGCGCCGCAACCATACTATGTACATTTCCAGTTACCCCGAAGGCCGTGATGCCGCGGTAAGCTGGCCCGACCTGGATCTGAAGTGGGAAAACGACACCTCTTCAGACATTCTGGTCAAGACCAGCTCCACCGAAACCTCGCTGACCGTCTGCCTCTACGGAATCAGTCCTGGCTATACCGTCGAAACCCAGACCAGCGAATGGACCGACTCGACCGACTACGAAAAGGTCGTCAAGTACGACAGCGAGCTTGCCCCCGGCACCTCGTATGTCAAGACAACCGGTTCCAATGGCCATACCATCCAGGTAATCCGTACGGTCAAGGACAAGGAGGGCAAGACGGTTCGCGAGGATACTTTCATCTCGGTCTACGAACCCACCGATGAGGTGACCGTACGCGGAGGAACGCCTTCCGACTGGCCTTCGGCCAATTCGTAAACCCTGTTTTCCTAAGGAGCTTTGCCCTTGAAGAAACTGCTTCGCAAAACCGCACCTCACCAGGTGCGATCAACAGCAAGGTTTTCCGCAGTCGCCAGCGCATCCTTTGCGCTGGCGCTCTGCGTCGCCGTGCCCGCAACGGCGTATGCCGACGTCAGGCAAGACGATCTGGTGGCGGAAAAGACCGTTGCCGACCGCGGGCTCGATGATTCCCAGTGCCCTGACATCGCCGCCGAGCGCGTATACGTTGTCGGGCAGGATGGAACCGTGTACTTCCAGCGTAACGATTCCGATACCGCTCCCATTGCGAGCGTCACGAAGGTGATGACTGCGCTCGTTGCCTTGGAAAATGCGCCCATGGACTATACGATCACCGTGAGCGAGACTGCAGCAAATATCGGTGAATCGAGTGCCAACCTGCAGGCGGGCGATACCATGACCTTGGAAGATGCGCTCAAGGCGCTTATGATCCCTTCCGGTAACGACGCTGCGCAGGCGATTGCGGAATCGGTAGGTGCCCAGCTTGCAGATGATCCCTCCAATCCGGAAAACTGCACGCAAGCCTTCGTCGATGCGATGAACGCCAAGGCTGTCGAGCTGGGGATGGAAGACACCCTGTTCACCAATCCCCACGGTTTGGATGACGAGGGCTTCGAAAGCGATCAGCACAGCTGCGCGAAGGATGTTTCGCTCATGTGCGCCGCTGCTATGAAGTCCGAGGATTTCCGCGCCGTGGTTTCCGGGCAGTTCAACAGCTGCACCGTAACGCGCGACGGCGCGCAGGAAAGCATCGAGTTGGAATCCACCGATGAGCTTATCGGTACCTACGAGGGAACTTGCGGCATCAAGACCGGTTTCACCGACGCTGCGGGTGGATGCTTTGCCGGAGCCAATAACCGCGATGGGCAGGACCTGTATGCCATCGTGCTGGGATCCACCGATGAGGAAACGCGTTTTTCCGATACCACCGAGCTCTGGGATTGGGTTTATGCGAATACCATCGAATTCCCCTTGGGTAATTCCGAAAAGACCGTGAGCGATCAAGCGGGCAAGGAAGTACCCCTGCTTGCCAAGGTCAGCTGTACCTCTTGGATCGACAAGACCGTTGATGCCACCCTGGCAGACCCTGAAGCTACTGTGGAGCTTTTCACGCTCAAGGGCGACGTGACCCAAACTGTGGACTTCGAAACCTTGGAGGGTACCGTTAACGCTGGCGACAAGGTCGGTTCTGTCACATACAAGCAGGACGGTGAAACCCTTGCCACTTTGGATTTGGTTGCGGCTCAGACCGTTGAAGGCCCCAAGTGGTACGAGAGCGTTGCCATCTGGTTCAAACGCCTGTTCGGAGGCATCACCGGTGAGCCCTCGTACGCTGAAAGCGTCCAGGTGATCGAAGAAACCATCTCGCCGGTCGATGCCCTTCAGCCTGAAAAGGCCGGAGAGGAAAAGGCTGACGATGCGGAAACAAAGGATGGAGCTTCTAAGGAAGATTCCCCGAAAGCCGATGAGGACGGTGATGGGAAATCACAGTCCAAGGACTCTTCGGATGATCCGGATGCCGTCGATGATGATTCTGCCCAAAACGAAAAGGATGAATCCGCCTCAGATAGCGATTCAACCTCGAGTGAAAACGATACGACCACTTCCAGTTAGGAGTTTGGAATATGTATAAGACCTGTCCCATATGCAAGACGGAAATCGCCTCCTCTTGCGAGAGCTGCCCCGCATGCGGATTCAATCTGTTCGGATCCACCCAGCGGATGCAGCCCATCACCTTCACCCGCGATGAGGCCCAGCCTTTCGTAAAACCCAAACCGCAAGACGCGCGTTTCGTGGTCGTCCGTGGCGAGCAGGTGAACACCGTCTATCCGCTCGAGAACAAGGTGATGAGCATCGGCCGCGCCCCGAAGAATGACATCTTCCTGAACGACATGACCGTTTCCAGCACCCATGCGGAAATCTTCCCCCGTGGCGAGCATTTCGTGTTACGTGACAAGGGAAGCTTCAACGGCGTTTGGGTCAATAACGAGAATGTGGTCGAACGCGCGCTTAATGACGGCGATATCGTGCAGATCGGCTCGTTCTGCCTGCTCTTCGAGCAGTAGGCCCATTCACCCAAGCCATATCGCCAAGCAAGCGCCAACGTGCCCTGATGGCGAGTACAATAGCGCCATCAAACAGGCGAAGGAGAGAGTTACTATGCAATTTCTATCTGGCAATGAAGCCATAGCCCAGGGTGCCTGGGAAGCAGGCGCCCGTATCGGAGCAGCCTATCCCGGCACGCCCTCAACCGAAACCATGCAGGCATTCGCTGCCAAGGAAGGCGTCTATGCCGAGTGGGCACCTAATGAGAAGGTTGCCGTCGAGGTGGGTGTAGGTGCAAGCGCCGCCGGTGCGCGCGTCCTGTGCACCATGAAGCACGTCGGCGTCAACGTAGCGGCGGACCCTCTGTTCACTGCCGCCTACACCGGCGTGAACGGTGGTCTGGTCGTGCTTGCAGCCGACGACCCGGGCATGCATTCCAGCCAGAACGAGCAGGATAGCCGCTTCTACGCGATGGGTGCCCGAATTCCCATGATGGAACCCAGCGATTCTGCCGAGGCGCTTCAGTTCACCAAGGCGGCGTTCGAGCTTTCCGAGCGTTTTGATCTGCCCTTCTTCATCCGCTCCACTGTGCGCATCAGCCACGCCAAGTGCCCCGTCGAGGTAGGGGAGCGAGAAGAAGTGGAGCTGCGCCACTATTCCAAGGATCCTTCCAAGTGGGTCATGATGCCCGCAAACGCCAAGCCCCGCCGTCTCGAACTCGACAGGCGCCTGGCCGAAGTCCGCGCATGGGCGGAAACCTGCGAATTCAATCAGGTAATCGAAGGATCTTCCGAAGTGGGCATCATCTGCACCGGCGCCGTCTACCAGTACGTCGCCGATGCCATGCCCGAAGCGAGCATTCTCAAGCTGGGCGTTGCATGGCCCATCCCCGAAGGCAAGGTCCGCGAGTTCGCGGTGTCGGTGGACAGGGTCTACGTTGTCGAAGAGGCATCTGATTATCTGTCCATGCAGGTCAAGGCCGCAGGCGTCAAGCTTTCCGACACTGTTCAGCCGCTGCCTTGCTACGGAGAGCTTTCCCCGCTTGCCATCGCAAAGGCCTTCGGCAAGCCCGTTCCCGAGCATATCGATGCGCAGACTGACCTTCCCGGCCGTCCTCCCGCCCTCTGCTGCGGCTGCCCCCATCGTATCGTCTTCAAGGAGCTCACCAAGCAGCGCGCCATCATCACCGGTGACATCGGCTGCTACACCCTTGGTGCATTGCCCCCGTTGGGTGCAATGGAGACCACCGTCGACATGGGTGCTTCCATTTCCATGGCGCACGGCTTCGAGTTGGTGATGCAGGGCACTAAGCATCGTCCCATCGTAGGCGTCATCGGCGACTCCACCTTCGGTCATTCCGGCATCACGAGCCTGCTCAATACCGCATACAACAACGGTGCTGGCACTATCTGCATTCTTGACAACCGCACCACTGCTATGACCGGTCATCAGGGCAACTGCTTCAACGGCATTACCCTGCAGGGTAGGCCTTCGCGCGAGATGAATATCGAGGCCATCGTGCGCGCCCTCGGCATCGAGGATGTCAAGACGGTTGATCCCAATGACATGCTCGCAACGCGCGATGCCATCAAGAAGGCCATCGCCAATGAAAACGAACTGAGCGTGCTCATCTTCCGCAGCCCCTGTGCATTGCTGCGTGATAGCTTCCAGCGCAAGAAGCCCTACGAAGTCACTTCCGGCTGCATCGGTTGCGGTGTCTGCGTTTCCATCGGCTGCCCTGCGCTTTCCCGCGATCCCCAAACCGGCACCGCAATGATCGACCGCGACCAGTGTGTCGGCTGCGGCCAGTGCCAGCAGTACTGCCATTATGCGTCTATCGTTCAGGAGGATTAAACATGACCGCACAGCCTACCGTATACAGCGATAACGCAACCACTATCCTGCTTGCCGGCGTTGGCGGGCAGGGAACCATTCTGGCTGCCGACCTTCTGGCGAAGACCGCCATGGCAAATGGCCTGCAGGTAAAGCTTTCCGAGATCCATGGCATGTCTCAGCGCGGTGGAGCGGTTACCACCGTCGTTCGCATCGGCGAAAAGGTCAATTCCATGGTTTGCTGCGAGGGATGCGCCGATTACCTGCTTTCCTTCGAAACCACCGAGGCACTTCGCAATATCCAGTTCCTTAAGAAAGACGGCACGCTTTTGGTGAACGACGAATCCATCAAGCCGCTGCCCGTTCTTACCGGAAAAGCGACCATGCCCGAAAACCTCAAGGACCGTCTGAACGATTACAATGCACATCTGGTTCCTGCAACCCGACTTGCCCGTATCGCCGGCACCACCAAGTGCGCAAACGTGGTTCTTCTGGGCGCTCTCGCCGCGGGTTTGCCCTTCTCCACTGAAAGCTGGGAAGAGCAGATCAGGGCAAAGGTCCCTCCCAAAACCATCGATATCAACATCAAGGCATTCCATGCTGGAATGGAATGCGTCCAGGAATAGGTTCCTGCGCACTGATGGATAAGAACTTCCAAACGCTGACGAAGGTCATTTCCGCGTCGCCCGATTCAATATCGGGCGACGCCCCTTTGCGCGGACGTTTCGCCCCGTCTCCCACAGGGCGCATGCATGCGGGTAATATCTTCTCCGCCCTGGTTTCCTGGGCGATCTGCAAGCGGAGCGGTGGCGGGGTGGTGCTGCGCATCGAGGATCTTGATCGCTCCCGAAGTAAAGCCGGGTATATCGACCAGATCATGCGCGATTTCGAATTCCTAGGCTTGACCTGGGATTACGGTCCCTATTATCAAAGCACCCGCGATTCGGCGTACGAGGCGGCCTATGATCGCCTCCATGAAATGGATTTGATTTATCCCTGTTACTGCACGAGGGCCGACCTTCATGCAGCGTCGGCGCCCCATCCGGGAGAAAAACCCATCTATCCTGGTACGTGCAGATTGCTTTCCAGCGAGGAACTGCGGAAAAAGGCCGACGTTGCGTCTCGGGCGGGCAGGAAGCCCTCTTTCAGGATCCGAGTTCCCGGTGATCTTTATTCCTTCCATGATGGTTTCCAGGGTCCCTGCGAGCAAATCCTCGACCGTGATTGCGGGGATTTCGTCGTGCGAAGGAGCGACGGGGCCTTCGCATACCAGCTTGCGGTTGTCGTCGATGATGCGGCGCAGGGCGTTAACTGCATCGTGCGCGGTTCCGATTTGCTTTCGAGTACGCCCCAGCAGCTGTTCCTGCAAGACATTCTGGGCTTGAACCATCCGGTCTATGCGCACGTTCCCCTGATGATGGGACCCGACGGCCATCGTCTTTCTAAACGACATAAAGATGCAGACTTGGAATGCCTGCTCGAGCGATTCGGATCCGCGCAGGGCATATTGGGTCACATTGCTTTTTTGGCGGGGTTGGTCCCCGAAGATGAGCCGTTTTCAGCCGAGCAGATCTTGCGTTATGCGGATTTATCCGCGTTGAAGAAAGTCGAAAGCCTGTATTGGCGCTAAGATCGACCCTCACGTGAACGGCATGGTGTCGGATTCTGCATTCGGGTTCATTTCCGCAGGCTAATGGGGGATAATGAAGACTTGCGTAGTTGCAATGAATCGACCTAGGAGGATCGAATTGAAGACCATCCTTGTCAGCGGTGGCACCGGTTTCATCGGAAGCCATACCTGCGTTGAACTGATCGAAGCCGGCTATGATGTGGCCGTTTTCGACAACCTTTCCAATTCGAAAACCGAGTCGCTCAATAGGATCGAGCAGATCACGGGAGTCCGTCCCCGCTTCTATCAGGTCGATATGCTGGATAGGGAAGGCCTCGACCGAATTTTCGAGCAAGAGGACATCGAAGCCGTCATCCACTTCGCCGGGCTGAAGGCTGTGGGCGAAAGCGTGGCCAAGCCCTGGGAATACTACAACAACAACATCAACGGCACTTTGGTGCTGGTCGATGTCATGCGCCAGCATGGTGTGAAGAGCATCGTCTTCAGCAGTTCCGCCACCGTATATGGCGATCCGGCTTTCGTGCCTATCACGGAGGATTGCCCCTTGGGTAATCCGACCAACCCTTATGGTCAGACCAAGAAGATGCTCGAGCAGATCCTGTCCGACCTGTACGTTGCCGACCCCGAATGGAATATCTCGCTTCTGCGTTACTTCAATCCCATCGGAGCCCACGAATCCGGCCTGATTGGCGAAGACCCCAAGGGCATCCCCAACAACCTGATGCCCTATATCGCACAGGTTGCAAGCGGCAAGCTGGAATGCCTGGGTGTGTTCGGCGACGATTACGATACCCCTGACGGAACCGGCGTACGTGACTACATCCACGTGGTCGATCTGGCCCGAGGACACGTCAAGACCCTCCAGGCAACCGAAGGAAGCACCGGCGTTCATATTTGGAACCTGGGCACTGGAAAGGGGTATAGCGTTCTCGAGGTCGTCAAGGCCTTCGAAGCCGCCAACGATTTGAAGATCAATTACCAGATCAAGCCCCGTCGTGCCGGTGACATCGCCCAGTGCTACGCAAGTGCCGAAAAGGCCGAAATCGAATTGGGCTGGAAAGCGGAATTCGACCTCGAGCGCATGTGCAAGGATGCCTGGCGCTGGCAGTCGAACAATCCTAACGGATTCGAAGAATAGTCGACCATATCCCAAAGGAAGATGAATGGATATTCGCAACGAATTGAACCACTGGTTGGAAAAGGCGACCGATCCTGAAATCGCAGCACAGCTGAAAACGCTTGCGGAAGAGGGGAGCGAAAGCGAAATAGCCGACGCCTTCTTCCAGGAGTTGGAATTCGGAACGGCTGGATTGCGCGGCATCATCGGCGCCGGCACCAATCGCATGAACATCTACACGGTCGGTAAGGCGACCCAGGGCCTCGCAGATTATCTGAATGCCCATTACGAAGAGCCCAGCGTTGCCATCGCGCGCGACAGCCGCCTGAAAGGCGAGCTTTTTGTCCAGCGTGCTGCATCGGTGCTTGCCGCGAATGGCATCCGCGTCCATATCTTCCCGCGCGTCGAACCCACCCCGGCACTGAGCTTCGCGGTCCGCGATTTGAAATGCTCCGCCGGTATCAATATGACCGCAAGCCATAATCCTGCAGCCTATAACGGATACAAGGTGTACGGAGAAGATGGTTGCCAGATTGCGAGCGAGGCTGCTGCCGAAATCTCCCGCGCGGTTGCGGCAGTGGACCCCTTTGAGGACGTTCTCTCTACCCCCTTCCAAGAGGCAATCGATTTCGAGATGGTCGACTGGATTTCGGATGACACCTTGGACCGCTATATCCAGGCGGTGTATGCCTCGAATGCAAGCTTCCCCGGTTTGGAAAGCGCTCCCGTGAAGGTTGTCTACACTCCGCTTAATGGAACCGGCCTGGAATGCGTGGGCCGTATCCTGGAAAAGGTGGGCATCACCGATGTCACGGTGGTTCCCCAGCAGGCACAGCCCGATGGCAATTTCCCCACCTGCCCTAAGCCCAACCCCGAAATCCGTGAGGCTTTGGAATTGGGGATCCAGCTGTGCGAGGAAGTGCAGCCCGACCTGCTGCTGGCTACCGACCCCGATGCAGACCGCGTCGGTGTTGCGTGCAAGAACGGCGATGATTACGTGCTCATCAACGGAAACGAAATGGGCATCCTCCTTCTTGATTACATTGCCAAGGTGCGTACGCAATCCGGCACCATGCCCGTCGATCCTATCGCCATTTCCACTATTGTTAGCACAGCGATGATCGATCCAATTGCAGCTGATTACGGAATCAGCATTAAGCGCACCCTGACCGGCTTCAAGTGGATCGGCTCTATCATCACCTCACTGGAAGAATATGGTGAAGAAGACCGTTTTGTCTTCGGCTTCGAGGAAAGCTATGGCTACCTTGCGGGTTCCCACGTTCGCGACAAGGACGCCGTAGTTGCATCCATGCTTATCTGCCAGATGGCACAGTACTACAAGAGCAAGGGACTGAACCTGGCTCAGGCGATGGATACCCTCTATCAGCAGTACGGCTATTTCTTCAACCGCACTATCAATCTTGAATTCCCAGGCGCGGACGGTGCCGCCAAGATGGCAGAGCTCATGGCCAATCTGCGTCGAAATCCCATCTACGAGCTGGCAGGTATGCCTGTACAGGAAATGATCGACTATTCGAATGGCATCGGCAGCCTTCCCGCTGCGAATGTCGTTGAGTTCAGGCTTCCCGATAGCAATAAGATCATCTTCAGGCCCAGTGGTACCGAGCCGAAGATCAAAGCCTACCTTTTTGCCAAGGGCGAAAGCGCGGTGCAGGCCGAAGAACTGCTTCAAACCTTGGAGCAGGGTGCGATTTCGCTTATCGGCTAGCTTGTATCGAAATCCAAGAACCAACCGTGTATCGAAGGGTTTGATGGTATTACTGAAAGGGGTCCGAAAGGGCCTCTTTCTGCTTGAGTGTATTCGTCGTTGAAGAATTGGGAGAACGATGACCGTTCAGGACAGTGTGCTGCAGATATTGGCAAACGAGCATCCCGAGGGTATCTCAGGAGAGGAAATTGCTTCTGAACTGGGTGTTTCGCGTGCGTCAGTCTGGAAGGCAATCAAAAAACTCCAAGAGATGGGATATTCGATCGAGGGTGTCCGCAACAAAGGATACTGCCTGGAAGGGGAGTGCGATCCGCTCACAGAAAGGGGAGTACTCAATCATCTGAACGGACAAGCGCGCGAGATGGTCAGACTCACGGTTGAAAAGACCACCACGAGTACCAATCTGCAGCTGAAGGAACTAGCCGAGTCCGGTGCTCCTGAATACTCCTGCGTTGTCGCGAGTGAGCAAACGAAAGGCCGCGGTAGGCGCGGACGCGAATTCTGCTCCCTCAAGGATTCGGGTGTATATTTAAGCGTGCTCGCGAAACCGAATATCCCCTTGGATAAAACCGGCTTGATTACCGGAGCTGCTGCAGTTGCGGTATGCCGGACAGTTAAATCCGTGCTGGATATCGACTGCCAGATCAAGTGGGTGAACGATGTTTATATGGGTGAAAAGAAGATCTGCGGCATCCTTACCGAAGGTGCGGCAGATTTGGAAACGGGATCCCTTGCCTATGCCATCGTGGGAATCGGTGTGAACGTGTATGAGCCCCAAGGTGGATGGCCCGAAGAGATTGCGCAACGGGCAGCAGCACTTTCTGGCAGTCATCGGGCAGACCTGAGGAACCGTATTGCTGCGGGAATCATCGATGAATGCCTGGCGTTTTCCAGTGCGGAATCGCTCGAAGCCCTCGTACAGGACTATAAACGGTATTCGATGATGCCTGGAAGGAAAGTAACAGTACTTCCAAGCAGAGGCGATGCGGTTGAGGCCGAAGCTTTACGTATCAATGATGATTTGAGTTTGCAGGTAAAGTACGAAGACGGCAGGGAAGAAGCGCTCAATTCTGGTGAAGTGAGTATCAAGTTCTAGAGATAATTTCCAAGCATGTGAGGTGGATGCAATGAGCAAAGCGTTTGAAGTAGCAACGGAGATTCCCGTACGATATGCCGAAACCGACAAGATGGGTATCGTGTATCACGCGAACTATCTAATTTACTGTGAGGTAGCCCGTACTCATTATCTTGAGGCACTCGGCTTCCCATATTCTGAAATGGAAGAAGCAGGATACTTGTCACCGGTTCTAGATGTGAATTTGAAGTATGGTTTACCTTGTACCTTCGGTGATACGGTGAAGGTCATTACCAGTGTTACGAAGCTCACTCCGGTGCGCACGGAATACAGTTACAAGATCTTCTTGAAGGGTGATGATCCCGAAACCGCTAAGCCCAGGGTAACCGGTTCGAGCACTCATTGCCTGGTTACGGCAGATACTTTCAAAGCAGTGAATCAGAAGAAGGTATTCCCGAAGCTGTATGAGGCCTATCAGAATGCCTTGGGAGATGGGGAATAGCTAGAAAGAATCCTCAATCGCTGAGAAAGAAAACGCCCTGAAAGTTATCGAGCACATTTAGGGCGTTGAGTGTCAAATTATTCTGTTTCTATTAATTCTTCTAAATCCTCCCAAATATACCATTTATCGTCAATGCAAATAAGGTATGAGTCGTCCCATGCCTGAGAGTAGGTATATTCTTCCGATTCGTAAGTAATAGCAACGTCACAGTTTAAATAGTAAGCCGAAGTGATTGGGGCAGTACCACCAAATTCGGTGTAGTTTTCGTTAAGATCCTCTAACTTGCTGCTCGATACTTCATTCCCTGGGATAAAAGTAAACACCAAAGAAGCACCTTCGAGGGAGTCTTTAAGATCTGAATAGAGTGAATAAATACCATCAACATCATCTATTTCGAATACCAACTCTTCAAGTGAGTTCACTTCGTATAATTCAATTTGTTTTTTTATAACTTCATCAGGCATTAAGGAATCTAGTTTTGCCAGCACTTCGACAGTACTTTCTTTAGTGATGTCGGATTCGAGATAATCTTGCGTTGATTTCGACATTTCCTCGCAAACGGCTTCTTTAGATTCCAGACCGTTGGTGGATCCCCCTAATCCGGAGCAGCTGAATAGAGCTCCAATAATCACCAATAATGCAATAACTGCAACAACAATACCGACTATCATCGAAGTGTTGGATTTCTTGGATTGTGTATTAGTGCTACCTTTCTGGTTTTGAGTTGTATTGTTCATCGAGCCTTGTTGAGGCGTAGGCGTATATGATGTCGGACCGTTAGCTGTATTCGAAAGAAGATTTAAGCCCTGTTGATTTGTCGTGTCGTAGGAGCCGGTAGAGTTATTGGAAAAGGATTGAGGTATCGATGTGCCAGCTGAAGATGCTTGATCTGACTGCATGGCTTCAAAAGCAGGTGGGTTTTCTTGCTTGGAATACTGAGGTGAGATGGATTCCTTTTGATTATCGGTTAATGCTGTATCGTCGACGGAATCATGCAGCGTGCTATTCGTCTCTGCGAACTGACGTACGGGCTGTCCGCATTCGCTACAGAAGCGCGATCCTACATTCAATTGAGCGCCGCATTTTGGGCAGAATATCATTGCTTCCTCCTCGCTTAGGAAATAATGAACAAGTATAACGAGGAGTTGCTAAGATAAAACACCAGTTGAAAGACCTGTTCTAGCAATGCGCAAATCAGTAGCTTAGTAGGGTAGCTTCAGCCTTCAGAGCGCATTCAAACCGAAAAGCAATTTGCGATAAGCAAATCATCACGTTAGCATTTGATGTATTCAGAGATGAGAGGAGTAAATTTCCCCAATGGTAATCATGCCTTTGAAAGGACAGAAGCTCTTCTATGAACTTGTTGGGTATGTTTTCTTATTACGTAACATAAGATATATTATCATGTTATAAGATGACATTAAAAAGGGGTCCAAGCTAGGACCCCTCGAAGGAAGCGTATTCTCTATGGACTAGTTCGTCCCGCTCGACCCGAAACCACCTTCACCACGCTGCGTCGCGTCAAGTTCGTCGACTTGCATGAGTTGGAGGTTTTCGACTTTCATGACGACTAGCTGAGCAACGCGATCAGCAACCTGGATGCTGATATCGTTCTGTGGATCCAGGTTAATGGCGATGCATTTGATTTCACCGCGATAGCCACTGTCGATGAGCCCTGGCGAATTGACCAGTGACAAGCCTTGCTTGATTGCAGAGCCGCTTCGCGGCAGCACAAACCCGGCATAGCCTTCGGGAATGGCCATTGCCAGTCCTGTTGGAATCAGGGCGCGTTCGAATGGTCGCAAGACCATGGCTTCGGTTGCCCGTAGGTCGATGCCCGCATCACCAGCATAGGCGTTTTCTGGAAGGACGGCATTGTCCGATAAGAGCTTTACATTCAGTTCCATGTGCTAATCCTGTTCTTCGAGGCTTTTCAACGCTTCACTGAATTCTGCCGCACTGGAGAAATCCTTATAGACGCTTGCGAAACGGATGTATGCAACTTCATCAAGGTTGCGGAGCTTGAGTAATACCATATCGCCAAGATCATGAGAGGAAATCTCGGTGCAGGAACGATTGCGGAGTTCCCGTTCTAAACTATCTGCAATCTCATTAATGGATTCAGGCTCGATAGGTCGTTTTGCACAGGCTGTATATAAGCCACGCAAGAGCTTTTCTCTATTGAAAACCTCGGAAGTGTTGTTCGACTTTCGAACAATCAAGGGATTTTCACCTAATCGTTCGTATGTCGTGAATCGAAGCCCGCAAGACAGGCATTCGCGGCGCCTTCTGATTGAAGTGGAGTCTTCTGATGGTCTGGAATCAACTACTTTGGATTCGGAGCAGGAACAAGCTGGGCAACGCATATGGGTTCCTCCAAACAGGATGATGTGGAGACTGCCCGATAAGATTACCACAGAATAAGCTGGTTCAAATGAGCTCCGAAGCTATCGGCAAGACAAGCCCGCGTGCTGCGCAATGAGGCTCTATGCGATTGCGAACGAAAACGCGGCACGCGGGGAAATGCTTTGCTTGTTATCAAAAAGTTAGCTACGACTAACACTGATACTAATATTGATGATCGAAAGAACGACTTCCTACGAAAGAAGCGTCATAAAGTATGTTTTAGAATGCAAAATTCCAGTTTAAAGGCTTGATTTGCTAGAAAACGCCTTACAAAGCGACCCCTACGATCGCAACCAATGCCATGAGCGTGTATGCGGCTGCGTAGCAGCTCATTTTCCAGGAGTCTGCCTTTTGAACAGGAGTGCCGGATAGCTTTCCAGAACGCAGATCGCGCATAGTTGCACTGTCATCGACGGCGTTGGAGAGCGCATCACGGATAGCGTCTTTGCGATGATAGGTTTGCAGCTGATGGGGGTTTGTTCGATGATGTGCGCGATTCCATTGCGCTGCTGCACGTGAATAGTCGATGATGCGCTCGTTTTCATTTCTGTATCGAGAGCATTCAGGCTTGAGTGCAGATGTTCCGTAAGAATAACGGAGCCTATTAGCAGTCATTATTGCCTCCTTGCTCTTGCATAGAACCTTTGTTCGTGTTTATAATAAGCGAACATCAGTTCATGTCAATATGAAATACGAACATAAGTTCTATTTCTTTTGGAGGCCCCATGACAGCAGGAATGACCAAGCGTCAAAAGGCAGTCTATGACTGCATTGAATCCTTCATACAAGAACACGGCTATGGCCCCACTGTTCGTGAGGTTTGCGAAAGCCTGGGACTCTCCTCCCCTTCCACCGTTCATGTTCATCTGAAGGCGTTGGAAGATAAGGGTTTCATCAATAGGGACCCGTTAAAGTCTCGCTCGATTACTCTTGCCAACAGCACTCCCGCTCCCGAAGCGGATTTCGCCTCGAATTCTATCGGGCAGGGTTTTGAAAACGTGGTTTCCCTTCCCTTGGTGGGCGATGTTGCTGCCGGCGTTCCAATCCTCGCAGAAGAAAATATCACTGACACCATCAGTCTTCCCGTCGATATCGTGGGAGATTCGGCTTCATTCCTGCTTTCCGTACACGGTGATTCCATGATCGAAGCGGGTATCAATGATGGCGACTACATTGTAGTCAGGGAGCAGTCTACTGCTAACAACGGTGATATCGTGGTTGCCCTCATCGATGACGGCGCAACCGTGAAGTGTTTCTATAGGGAACGTGACCATATCAGGCTCCAGCCTGAAAACTCCTCGATGGATCCTATCCTTGTAACCGAATGCTCTATCGTGGGAAAGGTCGTAGCCCTGTTCAGGCGTATACGTTAATCGATCGCCCTGCTCATATGAGTATTTCGTTATCGCAATACTCGGGAATAACAGAGAAAGCCAGTTCGTCTTCAGAGAGCCGGCTTTCTCTGTTTCGGGTATTGACCTTGCTGAATGAATCGTTCTATGTTCGAGGCTAGAAGGATATAGCCATCTTGAAGCACGAAAGATCGATATCCTATGAATCAACCTTTTGGGTTTGGGTTTCATTCAAGCTCATTCGTTCTTTCTATCATTCCATTCGCGTAATGGGGAAACACTACAACGCCTAACAAGAAAGAAGTTGAATGAGCTCGTTATCGAAACCAGAATGAAACCCGTTTAATCGACCTTGAACTCTTCGAATTGCTGGACGAAATGCTTTCCGATGCGCAAGGTGAGCAGTGTTCCCTCATCACAATGTTCGGTCTGCAGGACGTGGCAGCGTTCGTGCGCAACGGAAACCAGATTGCCCTTGCTGTAGGGAATAAGCACCTTCATCAGGGTGTCCTGCGCAGATGCAACGGCGGAAATGCGGTTGATCAGCTGGTCTATCCCCTGCCCCGTTTCCGCAGAAACGAAGACAGCATGGGGTTTGCGGTTCATGAGTGCTTGAAGTTCATCTTCGGGCAACAGGTCAACCTTGTTATAGACCTCGATGCGTGCGATATCCTGGGCGTTGATCTGTCCCAGAACCTCTTCAACGGCAACCAGTTGATCGAACATCTGGTCCGAAGAGGCGTCAACGACATGCAGGATGATGTCGGCTTCGCGGATTTCGTCCAAGGTGCTCTTGAATGCCTCGACCAACGTCGTGGGCAGCTTCTGGATAAATCCGACCGTATCCGTCAGCGTAATCTCCCTGCCTTCTGGAAGGGTGAATTTGCGCGTCGTGGAATCCAAGGTTGCAAACAATTTGTCGTAGGAGAGCACGTTCGCCCCCGTAAGGCGATTGAGTAAGCTGGATTTGCCGGCATTGGTATAACCGGCAAGAGAGACCCTGAGCATGCCGCTTGCCTGCCTGCTCTGACGCTGAAGATTGCGGTTCTTATCCACTTCTTTCAGTTCACGTTCGATGGAATTGATGCGTTTGCGCACCATGCGGCGGTCGACTTCCAACTGGCTTTCGCCTTCGCCGAAGCGGCTTCCCACGCCGCCACCCATACGGTTACTTGCCAGATGCGCCCACATGCCGCGCAGGCGGGGCAGCAGGTAATGGTTTTGTGCAAGGCGAACCTGCAAACGTCCTTCTTTCGTGGTGGCATGTAGTGCAAAGATGTCCAGGATCAGCGCAGTCCGGTCGATAACCTTAACAGACTTGGGTACGATTTTCTCGATGTTGGATTGCTGCGAAGGAGATAGTTCGTCGTCGAAAACAACCAAATCGGCGTGCAATTCCCGGCAGAGTTGGGCGATTTCCTCCGCCTTGCCACTTCCCACAAAAGTGCGGGGATTAGGGGTAGAGAGCTTCTGAGTGGTAACCGCCACCGTTTCCGCTCCAGCGGTCCAGGCGAGGCGCTCTAATTCAGCCAGGGTTTCATCCAAAGACCAGCTGCTGCCTGGCAAGTCAACACCAACGAGAATCGCCTTTTCCGCCTCTTCAGCTGTTTCCATCAGGGGAAAGCGGTTCTTGTTGACTGACATAGGCAACCTTTCTTCCGAATGTGGGTGGCGTGGTTTCGCAAGCCCATGATACCAGCGATTGGCCGTTCGCATGAATAGGCCGATAACACTTGCGTTAATCAGCGCCCGAACGCTGTCATCATTGCGCAATAGGCGTATTATTCCATTTGGAAAGAAAGGGCATCCCTTGCGTCCTTCCAGCCGCTCAGGTGCCCTGTTGTCGGAATACGCGCATTGCAGGGAAGCGCGTCATTAGATCGAATGAGGTCCTATGGGAATTCAGAACATCAACGATCCCCGCGTACGCAAACTCCTGCTGAAGGGCAACTTCGGCTTGGAGAAAGAATCCCTGCGTGTCACACCCGAAGGGAAGCTCTCCCATACGGAAGACCCCTTCCCCAACTGCCCTACTATCACCCGTGACTTCTGCGAAAACCAGACCGAAATCAACACTCCGGTCCATACAAGCTTGGTGGGTGCATACGAAGATCTGTTCGAGAACACAAAGCGCATCCATCGCACGCTCGCTGCTCTCGAACCGGAGCCCGAGCTGCTGTGGCCGTTCAGCAATCCTCCCTACATCAAAAACGAGGCGGATATTCCCATCGCCCAGTTCAAGGGTGAAGAAGCAGTCAAGACCGAATATCGCGAATACTTGAGCGACCGTTATGGGCGCTACATCATGACCTATTGCGGTATCCATTACAACTTCTCCTTCGCGGATCAGTTGCTCGATACCGATTACCAGCTGCTTGCCGATCAGAGGCGCGAAACAGGTGAAGCCGTCCCTTCCTTCGAAGAGTATAAGACCCAGTTGTATTTGGATCTTACCGAAAAGAGCGTTGCCTATAGTTGGATCGTGACGGCCATTACTGCAGCGAGCCCGCTTACCGATGGCACCTTCGTCGAGAAAGGCGCGAACGACCAGGTTTCCTTTGCGGGAATGGCTTCGATGCGTGCCTCTGAACTGGGCTATTGGAACTTCTTCAGCCCGGTCCTGGACTATTCCAGCGCCGAATCCTATGCGGAAAGCATCAAGCGCTACGTCGAGTCCGGTTGGATCAAGTATCCGTCTGAACTGTATTATCCCGTGCGCTTGAAACCCCGTGGTGCGTACGATGTCGATGCCCTGAAGCATGGCATCAGCCATATCGAGCTGCGCATGATCGATCTTAACCCCTTGCGCGAAGCCGGTGTCGAGCTTCGCGACCTGGCCTTCTGCCATTTGTTCTTGGTGTGGCTCGCCTGCATTCCGCCCATTTCCTTCAAGGACGTGGATCAGATCCAGGCGACGCAGAACTTCAAGAACGCTGCCCGCTATGATTTGGAAACCGTCAAGATCGTTGCGCCGGATGGCAGGGTGTGCAGCGTCGCGCAGGCCGCGCGCAACAGCATCAGCATGATGAGGGAATTCTACGATGAGCTGGGCATGCTCGATGAAGTAGAGGCGGGTTTCACCATCGCCCAGATCATCGACTTCCAGTATCAGAAGTTCATCGATCCTGAAAACCGATATGCGTGGAAGATTCGCAAGCAATTCCAGGATAACTTCGTGCAGCAGGGCTTAAGGCTTTCCGCCTCCTACCAGCGCAAAGCGCTTGAGGAACAATAAGCAGGCTGCTGATCCTGCCCGCACCTTTGTTGCATCCGAGCGCGCTTCCAAGCGGGGGCGCGCTTCTTTGAATCCGATGACCAGCAATGCATGATCGCAGCCGATGAAAGGGTATCTGTGCCGTTTTCGATAGAGAGAAACGATTTAGAGCTGTAAGCGCCGACGCTATCGTGGTGGCGGCAAACGAGTATTTGCAGATTACCGGAGGCGTGGGATATACGGTTTCACTTGCCGCCGGCTTGAAAGAAGTGCAGGCAGCTTGCAATCAAATCGGTTTCTGTCCCTGTGGCTCTGCTGTGGCAACTCCCGCCTTTGGACTCGATGCGGAACAGATAATCCATGCGGTTGGACCCCAGTGGAGCGGAGGAAGCCGCAATGAAGAGCTTGCGTTGCGTAACACCTACGATTCTGCTTTATTCTGCGCCTTGGATTCTGGAGCCAAGTCCATTGCGCTTCCCCTCATTTCGGCGGGAACCTATGGATTCCCTGCCGACATCTCGCTTTCCGTTGCGCGAGAAGCTATCAGGGAATTCCTCGACGCTCACGAAGATGTAGATGTCAGGCTCGTGCTGTTCAGCCGGGAAGCCCTTGCGGCAGGCATATCCGCGTATCTGGACATCGTCGAATACATTGATGACCATTACGTATCCGAGCTCTCCTTCGATTGGTGCGCGTCCGGTATTACCGAGGAAGATCGTCAACGCGAATATGCTGTATCCCAAAGGCCGCGATTTACTGAAGGCCTTCGTGAACAAGGCGCACGCGTTGCGGAAAAGATCTCGCATGTTTTGGAGAGCTCTCACGCGAAAAAGCGCAGGCAGGATGCGGGGATCCTTCCTTCGGGCATTCCCGAAGATCTACAATCCCCTCTTGCGGCGGATGCACTCCCCTCTTCGCCGCAGCTGGAAGACCTGCTGTCTTCCTTGGACGCTTCGTTTTCCTCGACGGTACTTGCGCTCATCGATGAGCGCGGCATGACAGATTCGGAAGTGTATAAGCGCGCGAATATGAGTCGCCAGCTGTTCAGCAAGATCCGATCGAACCCCGGCTATCAACCTTCGAAGAAGACTGCTCTGGGTTTGGCAGTGGCTCTTGGCTTGAATGTGGACGAAACGCAAAACCTTCTTTCCCGGGCAGGCTTCACCTTATCGCGAAGCAGCAAGGCGGACGTCATCGTGGAGTATTTCATTTCCCGCGGGAATTACGACATTTTCCAGATCAACGAGGCCCTCTACGCCTTCGACCAGCCTCTTCTGTAGCCCGAGGATATGTCAACCGGCGGTTTACCTTTGCAAGCGCCCTTCCGCGTAAAGTTCCAACCATCGAAACGGGGTGATTCGGATCCCCCAACCAAGAGGAAGGAACAGTCATGAAGAAGGGTTTGACCGAACTGGTTTTCATCATCGATCGAAGCGGATCCATGCAGGGTTTGGAAGATGATACCATCGGCGGCTTCAATGCGACCTTGGAAGCGCATCAGAAGGAGGCCGGTGAAGCCCTGGTTACAACGGTGCTCTTCGACAACGTGGTCGAAACCTTGCATGATAGGTTGGCAATTTCGGAAGTAGCCCCGATGACCAGAGACCAGTACTTCGTCCGTGGGTGCACTGCATTGCTCGATGCTGTCGGTAGTACGGTCGAGCATATCGGGAAGATCCACAAGTATCTGCCCGAAGACCACGTACCCGAGCATACCATCATGGTTATCACCACCGACGGTATGGAAAATGCAAGCAGCAGCTTCACCTATCCGCAGGTCAAGGCTCTCATCGAGGCGAAGAAGGAGCAGGGTTGGGACTTCCTCTTCCTCGGAGCAAACATCGACGCAGCCGCTGAAGCGGAATGCTTGGGAATCAATAGCGACTTTGCTGCAACCTATGTTGCAGATGCTGCCGGCACCCAGGCCATGCATGCATCCCAACGAAACGCGACAATTGCCATGCGTGCCGGACATTGCGCACCGGGTGGAGCATGGAAACAGGAAATCGACCAGGATATGAATCGACGCAAGAAGTCCATCCTGAATCCCGGTGAAATCGTGAGCAAGAAGAAGCGCTGGCCTTTCAAGAAGAACTAGTATTCTTCAGTGATTTCGATTTCGCTCCAAGGACCATCGGTGTTCGTGAATCGCAGATGAGCCTCTCCGATGATATGGCCGTTTGATTCGAAACGTTCCTTACGTTCATCATGCATACGCTGGGCTTCCAGGATGAAGGTGTCGAACAGGTTGCCCATGGACTTCTCGCCGCTGAAGTATTCAGGATGCCACTGAACGCCGATCATGAAGGTGTGACGTAGGGATTCGATGGCTTCCACAAGGCCGTCTTCGCCGAAGGCGGCCGCCTGGAAGCCGGGTGCGATATCCTTGATTCCCTGATGATGCATGCTGTTGGTGGGAAGACGCTTGGTATGGAGCACCATGGCCAGCTTGCTGCCGGATACCAGTTCGACAGGATGGCTGGGGAAGCTGTAGTCGGACTTCTGCCAATGCGAGACGGTCTTCTTCGGTTCCAGGTCTTCGCATTCAGGTTTTCCGCCAGGAGCATCGGCGGGAATATGGGCAAGCTGTTCTTTCCCATTGATCAAACCTGCAAGTTCGGGCTCCAGTGCCCCACCTGCCGTTCGCTGCGCCTCTTCTTTGGCCATAGCCAAACGGGCGTTAGGGCAGGCATCGGTTCCAGCAAGCTCGCACATGGGATTGGTGCATTCGTGTTCGGTGAACTGATCGGCAAGATCCTGGTAGAGCGTGCCGCCGAAGTGGACGTTCATCATCTGCATGCCACGGCAGATACCGAGCACGGGAACATCGAACTTGTCGGCGTAGTTCAGAATAAGGCTTTCAACCTCTTCGCGTTCTGGGGTGAATTCGCTCAGGTTTTCGTTGTCCCCTACCTGACCGTAGCGGCTCGGATCGATATCCTGGCCGCCGCTCAAGATGAATCCGTCGATCAACCCGAACAGGCTCTGGTATACGCCGACGTCTTTGGTGAGCGGCAGAATCAGAGGGACGCCGCCGCTTTCCATAATCGCATAGGGGTAATAGTCAGAAATTCGCAAAATGTATTCTTTAGGAAGCTGGGTGGGTACGATTCCGATTACCGGACGCCTGCGAAGTCGTGACATGGATTACACCTCATATGCTCGAATCGAACTGCGTTTGCTAGCTTGGCACGCACTGGAGAAGGATGGCCCGTCGCTTTGAAAAGTTTTCTAGTACGAAACCTTTTCAATAATATCCAAAGATTCCCTGGTCAAACGAGAAAGATCGTACTCATCGGCGGAAAGCCAGTGGATACGTTCGTCTTTCCTGAACCAGGTTCTCTGGCGTTTCGCATAGCGATGGGTCGAGACTTTGATGCTCGCGACCGCTTCTTCCAAGCTGCACTCGCCGTCCAGGTATGCAACGATTTCCTTGTACCCGATTGCGTGCTGTGCGGTTAATCCCTCGCGGAAGCCCTGGGAAAGAAGCCCACGCACCTCTTCGACTAAGCCTGCGGCGACCATCTTGTCCACACGACGGTCGATACGGGCGTTTAGGATTGCGGGCTCGACCTTCAAGCCGATGAAAGTCGCGGGATAATGCTGTGGGATCTTTTGGAAAGCCTCTTTCTGCTTGCTGTAGGATGTGCCATCGGCAAGCAGCTCGAAGGCCCTGATCACGCGCTTAGTATCGTTCTCATGAACCGCTTCTGCGGATGCAGGATCGACGCGCTTCAGTTCTTCCCAAAGCGCATGGGGGCCGATTTCTTCCAGCAATCGTGAATACTTTTCTCGAACTGGGTTGTTGTCTTGATCGCCAGCGGGAAAGTCGAACTCGTCGATAAGCGCGCGGATGTAGAAGCCGGTACCACCGCATACCACAACCGTTTTTTCCATGGCGAGCTGTTCGTCGATGAGCTTCCTTCCGTAACCCTGGAAGACTGCCACCGAATAGGATTCGCCGGGATCGGCAAGATCTAATCCATAATGGGGCACGTACTGTTCATAAGGCAGGAGCTTACCGGTGCCGATGTCCATACCGCGGTATATCTGCATGCTGTCTGCGCTCAGGACGCAGCCGTTCAGTTCACGGGCGATTTCCTGGGCGAGGTCGCTCTTTCCAGACGCGGTTGGCCCCACGACTACGATAAGCCGCGATGATTCAAGAGTATCGTCCATGGTTCCTACTTAGCAGAGCCTGCTGGCAAATCGAGAAGCTGGCCCTTGAGATACCAAGTCAAAGCCTCTTCTACCTTTACAGGCAGGATTTGACCCTTCAGTTGGTCGATATCCACGCCTTCGGGGATTTCGGCATGCACGGTTTGATTGCGCGGGCTCCTACCCGAAACCATCAGGGTGTCACGCTTGCTGGATCCCTCGATGAGAACCGGTACGACTTCGCCCAGTTGCTGTTGGTTTTGCCTGTAAGCGCTTTCCTGGACGATTTCCACCAGTCGGTCGAAACGGTCCTGGATTACCTCGCGAGGGGTGTCATCGGGCATCTTTGCCGCAGGGGTACCCTCGCGCTTGCTGTATATGAACGTGAAGACCTGTGAGTAATCGACCTGGCGCACCAGATCTGCGGTTGCTTGGAAGTCTTCTTCGGTTTCGCCGGGGAAGCCGACGATGATGTCAGTGGAAAGCGCGATTCCCGGGCAAGCCTTGCGCACTTTCTCGACCAGCTGCAGATAGTGTTCTGCGGTGTAACGGCGGTTCATTGCCTCAAGGATGCGATCAGAACCGCTCTGCACGGCAAGATGGAGTGCAGGCATGATGTTCTTATGCATGGCGAACCGCTCGATCACCTCGTCGGTAAGATCCTTGGGATGGCTGGTAACGAAGCGGATGCGCTCGATACCGGTCGCCGCAACCTCGTCCAGGACCTGCGCGAACTTGGGTTCGCCATACAAGTCGCGACCGTAGGAATTGACGTTCTGCCCCAGGAGGGTGATTTCCTTGACGCCTTCATCAACGAAACGCTGCGCAGTGGCTACGACTTCTTCGATAGGTCTGCTGATTTCACGGCCGCGCACATAGGGCACGATGCAATAGGTGCAGAAGTTGTTGCAACCGACAGAAATGGGCAACCAAGCAGCCCAGGGATGCTCGCGATGCTCGGGTAGGTCGTCGTGGAATTCGACACGTCCTTCAACGATTTGGGACTGCTTCGAACCGGTTTCGATAGCTTCGAGCAGCAAGCCCGGCAGCGCTTCCGTATTATGGGTACCGAAAACGACGTCAACATGACGGAGTTTCTTCTGGAGTTTATCTCCATCGCGCTGGCCGATGCAACCTCCGATGGCGACATAGCGCTTCGAGAAAGGGGTTCCCTTACGAAGAGGGAGATTCTTCATTGAAGCGACCTGTCCCATCAAACGCTCGTCTGCCTTTTCCCTGACGCAGCAAGTGACGAAGATACTGATATCGGCTTCCTGATTGGTTTCGACGGGAATGCTACCCAGCTGCTCAAGCATGCCCGCAATCTTTTCGGAGTCATGCTTATTCATCTGGCAGCCGAAAGTCGTGACGCAGAAGGTGGTATTGCTGAGCATGTTCGAGTGCCTTTATTCCTCTATATGGTTGACTGCCACGCCAAGTGTGCTGCGCGGCTCGATTGCGAAACGGATGGCAGTGCGGTATTCCCCATCGATGACGATGTCCGCAAAGCTAGGCGTGCAGACGATTTCGATTCCAACAGGCGAAAGGAAGCCGCGGGATATGGCGATTGCCTTGACCGCTTGGTTCACGGCACCGGCGCCCACAGATTGGATTTCGACCTGTGTGCCGTCTTTGATCATTCCTGCAATTGCACCTGCTACAGAAGCTGGGGAAGATTTCGAAGAGACTTTGAGGAAGCCCTTTACCGGCTCCATCTCATGACTTGATTCCATGCATTCATCCTTTGATACGAATAGTGGTCTGTTTATGCTGCGTTTCATGCATCGATTGGAATGATGCAAATCTCAGCGTATTTTACTTCTCTCTGCCAAATCAATCAAATAGCTGGGATTCTTCCATATTCCCGACACGAGAACATTGCTACAGAAGAGGTTCGATCGGAATGCTGATGGTCAGTTTTCCCTTGCAGATCTTGGTCTCGATTTCCACATCGGATTCTAGGTAATAGGCCCTGGCTAGTTCGTTGAAGGCCTTCTTGACCGATGTGCAGAATCTGCTTCGATCTTCTTCGGACATGCGTATTGTCGCAGTGTCTTTTTTACTAAGGTGTTCGAGAGCGAAGGCCTCGTTGTGGGTTCCGCTCTTCCCTGCTTTCTTGTTTGTTGGGGAAGATATCTTTTTGAAAGCGTCGATAGCGGGAGAAATTTCCCCATTCATGATCCTTCGGGCAGTGCGGGCGGAAAGGGGAAGCCCAAGTGTTTCGGCGATTCGGGAGAATTCTTCGGGAGTTGCTGCTAGAGCTATGCGATCGCACACGTCGAACTCTTCCGGATCGTGTGAAAAGACCATTTCAGATTGAGAGAGGCTGTCTTTAGCATGGAGCCAGAGCGCGCAAGCGATTTCTGCAGGTGAGCCATAGAAGACATCGCAATCCCTGCGTTCTATATAGGCGAATTCCAATACCGTCCTGTTGATGTTCTTGGGCCCGCGAACGGTTACCGTTCCAGTATCGTCTTTCGAGAAGATCGGAAAAGTGCTCTGATCACGTTTCTCCCCCAACTTGGTGGTAGATGCCTCGACGTGAATGGAGGTGCCGCCATGCAGCTTGCTGCACATAACTTCTGCCCTGTCGGCATTGGTTTTGATTGCGAAAAGCGCCATTCCCCTACCATGGACGCCCCACAAGTCCATACGCATGGTATCGAGCTTGCTTGTAACGCGCGCTTCGAAGATGCGGGAAAGCATGCTTGAGGGAACACCGCAACCGTCGTCGAGAATTGTGATATTGCGAACTTCGCCTTCCTTCCAGCTGGCAACATAGATCCGCTTCGCTTGGGCATCTCGGGAATTGCGGAGCATCTCGATGACGATATCCTCGCTCATGCGAACGTCATGTTTTGCTTGGCGGCGCTCTGCCTCTTCGCTCCGTAAACGAACGAAGCCATCCCCGAAGTCTTGTTCGACTCGAAGATGGCTTTCGCCGGTTACCTTTTCTATGAATTGCTGAAGGCTATCGGTCATGGACCTACGGTTTATTTGGCGACGCCGATTGCGCGGCTTTCGCGGATTACAACGACCTTGACCTGTCCAGGATACTGCATCTCGTTTTCGATGCGGGACGCGATATCGTGGGCGAGAACCACAGTCTGGGCTTCGTCGACCACTTCGGGTTCGACCATGACGCGAACCTCGCGGCCTGCCTGGATAGCGTAGGTGCGTTCGACGCCCTTGTAAGAGTTTGCGATCTCTTCCAACTTCTCGAGACGCTTGATATACGCATCAAGGGTTTCCTTGCGGGCGCCGGGACGTGCTGCGGAAACCGCGTCGGCAGCCTGAACCAGAACGTCCAAGACGCTGTTGGGGTCGGTATCGTTATGGTGTGCTTCGATGGCATGCACGATTTCAGGGCGTTCGCCGAACCTGCGGGCAAGATCAGCACCGATGACCGCGTGGCTGCCTTCGACTTCCTGGTCGACTGCCTTGCCGATGTCATGGAGCAGGCCAGCGCGCTTTGCGGGAATGGGATCCAATCCAAGCTCGGAAGCCATGACGCCTGCGAGATAGCAGACTTCAAGGGAGTGGTTCAGTACGTTCTGGCCGTAGCTGGTGCGATACAGCAAGCGGCCGAGGGTGTACACCAACTCAGGGTGCAGATCGTGGATGCCGGCATCGAAGGTTGCCTGCTCGCCAGCCTCGCGAACCTTCTGGGTAACATAGGCTTCGGCTTTCTTGAACATTTCCTCGATGCGGGCGGGATGGATTCGACCGTCAGCAATGAGGTTTTCCATGGTGACACGGCCGATTTCGCGGCGTACAGGGTCGAAGCAGCTGACGGTAACGCACTCGGGGGTGTCATCGATGATCAGATTGGTGCCGGTGAGCTGTTCGAAGGAGCGGATGTTGCGTCCTTCGCGGCCGATAATGCGGCCCTTCAGGTCGTCGGAGGGAATCTGGATGGTGGTTACCGTGACCTCTGCGGCATGATCTGCTGCAACGCGCTGAATTGCAAGCGAGAGGATCTCGCGTGCGTTCTTGTCGGCTTCGGCCTTGGTGCGAAGTTCGGACTCGCGGATAATCGCTGCGGATTCGTGGGCTACCTGGTCCTTCAGGGTGCTCAGCAGCTCGGCCTTCGCCTCTTCGGAAGTAAGGCCAGCGACCTGTTCGAGCTTCTGATTGATTTCGTTGTTGCGGGCTTCAACCGCTTCCTGGGACTTGCGCAGGCGCTTTTCGCCTTCCTGCAAGTCGCGATTACGCTTGTCGACCTGACCCTGCATGCTGGAAAGCTGGTGCTCGCGGCTGTCGAGCATCTCCCCGCGATGATCCAGGTTCTTCTCGCGCTTGTTCAGTCGTTCTTCATTTGCGCGAACTTCCTTCAAGCGCTGTTCTCGCTCTTCTTCGATGGACTGGCGCATCTGGAGGGCCTGGTCCTTCGCCTCGACAGCTGCCTCATGCTTGATGGTTTCGGCTTGAAGCTTAGCGGTGTCGATAAGAGACTGAGCTTCCTGTTCTTTCTGCTGGTGAGCCTTCTTTCCTAACAGATGATTGATCAAAAAGCCGATCGCAACACCTGCCGCAAGGCCGCAAATCACATAAACGATAGTCATGCATACCCCTTAGCAATTGGTCGGTAACGTCTTTGGGCATGAAAAAAGCCCCTTGTGTGCAAAACAATGGGCATGAGAAGGCGCAATACGCCTAAGAATAAGAATATTGAATTCTATTTATTCAAAAACCCCATATAGGGTATGGCATTCTCATGCGCACACAATAATATGCGAATTCCTGCATCTCCGCGGCAGAAACTTCAAAAGTTCCATTAATGGGTTACCCAGCTGAAAGAAGTCCAGATGAATCAATGAAATGACAGCTTCTAGAAACGGGTATCAAGGTGTTACGGGGGCTGAGATATCTGTGCCTTTACAGATAATCCACAGAATGCCCTATCCGCTAAATCAACCCCGCCTGGTAGGGCCTGCTGCATCGAGGTGCTGATAAGGGGCATTGCTTCGGACAAAGAGGGCAGATGCCGTTCGACCTGTCTGCATGCTCGGAACCCTCGTAGGGCGAAGGGGTTTCCTGAGGTTGGGGGGATTCTGCTTCAGGCGATGAATCATCGGTTCGGTCGATCGAGCTGTTATCCGATTCGCTTTTCAGGTCGCCTTCATTAGAGTTGTCGTCCCCTATCGATCTTTCTCCAGGCGCTGGATCTTCATGAGAGGAGCTATCGGCATTCGATGCGTCCAGGGAAGCAACGTCATTCTGTCCGTTCAATGATTCGAAGCTCTTGTTGATTCGGCTTATTGATTCAGAAGCATTGAAGCCAAGAACCGCAATTGCAACACCTGCGAGCGCTCCGATGCCTACGCTTATCGCATAACGTCGCTCGGGGTTGTAGGGAATCTTGAAGCAGTTGAAGATCATGGCCCAATGCACGGCAAGATGAATGATGGTTAGCATGCAAATGGCATACGCGCTTGCGGAATGGACGCAGGTCCAGAATCCCGAATGGTTGAGCTGCGCTAACGGAAAACCAACATCCTGGAGAATGGTGCTGATAATCAAAGAACTCACCAGCATGGCTGTAAATACAGCGAATAGCATAAGGGAGATGGCCGCCTTGACCAAATTGAGCTTTCTGAGCCTGTTCGATCGTGCTCCGCGATAGGCAGCGCAGATCCATTTGCGCTCGAGCGCCAGATGCGCAATAAGCAGAATGAAAAGCGAGAAGCCCAAAAGCTCATGCACGAAGAGGCCGGTCACTTGGATCAGCATTTCCGCAATGATAATCGCCCCGAGAATCGCATCAAGGAAGAGGCGGATTTTCAGCTTCCTCATCATGACCTCCTCTCAGTAGCTCGGGCGGCCATTATACGGAATCAAACTGAATGACGGCTTGAAGAAGATGCCTAGAGGGGTTTGACGAGAATTTCGATACATTTCAGCCATTCGAACACCTATCGATGGAATGCAAAGCGACAATTTGAAAAACCCGAACCCACCAATATGGATGCGGGTGGCGATTCCGGGTAACCAACATTGATTGAAGGTGATGGCTTCCGTAGCGAATAGTAGAACCCCACAATGTGGGGTTCTTAAACAATAGCTATGTCCAAGACAACCGATGAGATGGCTATCCTAGCCCCAGATACCGGAATCTTTCATCCAGCTTCTTGCGGCTTCACGGGCGACTGAAGCGGAATACCCCCGTTGCGCGAGCTTTCGATAGGCACTCGCATACAAGTCTTTCGCACGGGGAGGATGCGTCTGCAGGAAGCTGATTGCCGATTCCAGTTGATCGCATTCGGAAAGCCCGTATTCAGAGGGCCATCCCTCAAGACATTCCACATCGAAGCCGTGTTTTACGGAAAGTTCGCGCTGAATCCAAACACGACCCTTCCCCGCCGCAACCTTCGTTCTTACGAAGCAATCGGCAAAACGAGCATCATCGACAAGCCCGCATTCGGTTGCACGGTCGATTGCCGCTTGGACTTCTGTTGGGGAATATCCATCCTTCAGCAGGCGGTCATTAAGCTCAGCGCAAGAACGATCGCGAACAGAGCACAAGTGGACAAGTGCGGAAAACACCGACTTCTTGGCCTTCTCGGGTTTTTCGCTTATGCAGGAGTTACCATTTTCGTAGGAATCATGATTTCCCTGCTTGCTCTTAGAATAGTTTCCTATGCTTCTTCCCTGGCGACCCTTGGAATATTGCTTCCGACGTGGCCTCGCGCGACCCTCGTCAGGATCGAACGAGGATACAGAACGAGAGATCTGCTCGCTTCCGTTGGTATAGCAAGGCATTGCTACTTCTTACCCTTGCCGGGCTTGGGCGCCGGGGTGAGTTCGGAACCTTCAGCCTGGTTATCGGAATCGACGACCATATCGTATTCTTCGCGAACCTTCGCCTCCAATTCATCGCGAAGCTCCGGATTATTCTTCAGGGTCTGCTTTGCGGCTTCACGCCCTTGGCCAAGACGTTCTTCCCCGTAGGTATACCAAGCGCCGCTCTTTTTTGCGATACCGCATTCGACCGCCATATCCAGGATACAACCGATTTTGGAGATGCCTTCGCCATAGATAAGATCGAATTCTGCCTGACGGAAGGGAGGGGCAACCTTGTTCTTTACAACCTTGGCGCGCACACGATTACCGACCGTTTCGCCGTTGATTTTCACGTAGTCGCACTTACGGACGTCGATGCGCACACTACTGAAGAACTTGAGCGCACGGCCACCCGGAGTGGTTTCTGGATTACCGAACATGACACCGATTTTTTCACGCAACTGGTTGATGAAGATGCAGGTGGTATTCGACTTGGACAAGGAACCTGCAAGCTTACGGAGCGCCTGGCTCATAAGTCGTGCTTGAAGACCGACGGTGGTTTCGCCGATTTCGCCTTCGATTTCTGCTCGGGGCGTCAGTGCGGCAACGGAGTCGATAACCACGCAATCGATAGCTCCGCTTCGAACGAGCATGTCGCAGATTTCCAATGCCTGCTCGCCAGTGTCGGGCTGACTGATCAAGACGTCATCGATGTCTACCCCCAATCGGGCAGCATATACGGGATCGAGCGCATGCTCCGCGTCGATGAAAGCAACGATGCCACCCAAGGCCTGTGCTTCTGCAAGAATATGAAGCGCCAAGGTGGTTTTACCGCTTGATTCGGGGCCGTAGATTTCGACGATACGGCCACGGGGAACGCCGCCGATACCCAAGGCGGCGTCGAGTGCCAAAGCACCGGTAGGAATGACCCCTATCTCCAATTTCTCGCTATTTTCTCCAAGACGCATAATCGAACCGCGACCGAATTTCTGTTCGATCTGATCGGTTGTCAGTTTGAGCATCTTTTCCTTTTCGGCAGACTGGGCCATTGCTTCTCCTTTAATCAATGAATTGCAAAACCAATTATACGAACAGATGTTTGTTAGTCAATATTCCAAATCGACAGGTCCAGAATAAACAAGCGACCTTACGAAAGTCCGGCAAATAGAATGCCAAAAACTATCGAAAGGTCGCTTGAAAGCTTACGGAATGCTAACGCGTTCCCGAAGATTCCGAAAAAATACGGAACCCCCTACAGTGCTTTTACGAGCATATCCAATGCCGCTGCAGCAGACTGGATACGAACCTGCTCGCGGTCGCCTTTGAAATGATGCAACTCGGCATGTTCCCCGTCACGGGTGGATACGCCGATCCACACGGTTCCCACAGGCTTGCCGGGCACACCACCGGAAGGACCGGCAATGCCGGTGATGGAAACGGCTGCATCGCAGGCAAGGCGATTCCTTACCCCGGCTGCCATTTCGCAGGCCGTCTGGCTGCTTACCGCACCGAATTCGTCGAGGGTTGATTGAGAAACGCCCAAGACCTGATGCTTAACCTGGTTGGAATAGCTCACCACCGTTCCCTCCAGGGTATCCGATGCCCCGGGAACCGAGGTAAGTGCCTGCGCAACCATGCCGCCGGTGCAGCTTTCCGCAGTCGCGATCTTCAGCTGCTTGGATACTGCGGTTTCAATGGCCAACTGCGCCTTGGAAACAAGCTGTTCGCGGTCGATGATTTCGGCGCTAGTGCTATCGGTTTCTTTCGCGGGAGATTCACCGAAACCCAGCAGATGCTTGGATTTCGCGATGTAATCAACCATGGAAACGATGGTCAGCACTACCGCGATAATCATGATGAACCAGCTGAAAGCCACAAGCTGTCCGTGGGTAAGAGGGATGTTCTCGTACACGACCGGCGCATTCATGATGATGAACAGCGTGATGGCAACCATGGTGAAGGCGGTTTTGGCCTTACCGTACCAGCTGGCTGCAATGACAACCTGTTCTTTGGCCGCGAGCATACGGATACCGGATACGATGAACTCGCGGGCAAGGATGACAATCGCAATCCAAGAAGGAAGCACGCCGGTTTCAACCAAGGCGAGCATGGCGGAAGCAACCAGGATCTTGTCGGCAAGGGGATCCATGAATTTGCCGAAGTCCGTAACCTCGTTCCTGCTGCGGGCAAGATAACCATCCAAAGTATCGGTGACGGACAGGATGACGAATACCACTGCGGCGATGATGGGTTGCCATAAGTGACCATTATCCCAACCGAGCCAACTTACCCATGGGGCAAGCATGATGAATACCAGAACGGGAATAAATGCGATTCTGACCATGGTCACGATATTCGCTGCAGTCATCAACTGTTCAGAACCGCTGATCTTCTTTGCGTCTGACACGCTACCAGCCCTCCATCTCGTACATGAGCGAATCATGGATCCGAACGCGAACCACGTCACCGGGTTCGCCTTGGCTCAGATACACAACGCCGTCCACTTCAGGAGCCTGGCACATCGCTCGGCCATAGATCTGGCCGTCTTCTTCCGTTCCTAACACGAGCACATCAAGATCTTCCCCAACTCTTTGGCGAACCAGGGACTCGGAAATACGGTCGCAGAGATCGCGGATCATCTGTGCTCGATCGACTTTTTCCTGCTCATCGATTTGACCGGGCAGGGTGGCAGCGCGGGTGCCCTCTTCTTGCGAATACGGGAAAACGCCCACATAATCCAACTGGACTTCTTCCAGGAAATCGCAGAGGAGCTCGAACTGCTCTTGGGTTTCGCCGGGGAAACCCGCGATAAGGGTGGTGCGCAGCACGATATCGGGAATTTGCGAACGCAACTTATCGATGATCTGGACAAATTCCTCGTAAGAGCCACGACGGTTCATGGAGCGCAGGATCTGCGGATCGACATGCTGGAAGGGGATATCCAGATAGGAGCACACATTTTCGTGGGTGCGGATGCATTCGATAAGCTCGTCGGTTACTCCTTCGGGTTCCAGGTACATAACGCGGAACCAAGTGCCCGTGAACTCGTCTGCAAGCTTCCCCAACAGCCAGGCAAGCGTTTGTTCCTGGGAGAATTCCTCTCCCCACCTACCGGTATCTTGGGCAATGAGCACGATTTCCTTCACCCCGCGGCTCACCTGCAAAGCAACTTCGCTGCGGATGCTTTCATAGGTGAAGCTGCCATAGGGCCCGCGGATGTAGGGAATGGCGCAGAAGCTGCAGAACCTATCGCAACCATCGGAGATCTTCACATAGGCGCTCGGGCTATCTGCGGCAACGAGCTTAGAAACGTCGGGTATGGGCATGCAGGATCGCGCTTTTTCGGGGAAAAGGGAAAAGACGATTTCAACTATATCGTCTTCCTTGCTGCAGGGTACGAAGGTTTTTACTTCCTGCAGGGATTCGGAAAGATCTTCCCCATAGCGAGCCGGCATGCAACCGGCGACGATCACTCGGGAATCGCCGCCGGCCACATTGGGCATATCGAGCATGTCGAAAATCATTTCCAGGCTTTCTTCGGTTGCAGCCTGGATGAACGAACAAGTATTGACGATGATCGCGTCTGCCGAAGCGGGATCATCGACGATTTTGACTCCCGCTGAGAGCAGGCGCTCGCACATCTTTGCGGAGTCGACCTCGTTCTTCGCGCAGCCCATCGTTATGATGTGCGCGCGAATCGAAGTAGATGATGGTTCCACGATGACCTCTTAGCGATAATTCTCAAACTGCAGAGGCTGGCCGTAATCCTTACTCTTCACGAAGGCGATGACTTCCTGAAGGGTGTCGCGCGAAGCGCTGGAAACGCGCAGCTTGTCCTGCTCGATTTGTACTTTGGCCTTGAACTTCTGGGCCTTGATGTCCTTATTGATGACTCCCGCGGTCTCGCGGTCGATACCTTCGACGATGGAGCCCACGCAGCGGACCATACCGCCGGAAGCGTTTTCGTTATTGCCCCACTTGACGGCGGTCATATCGATGCCGCGCTTGAACAGCTTGCTGCTGATGATGTCCTTGATCTGTCCGACTACGAAATCGGCGGGGGCTACGATGGTAAGGGTCTTCTTAGCCTTATCGAGATCGATGGAAGAACCGGAGTCTTTCAGGTCGTAGCGCTGGGCGAGTTCTTTCTTCGCCTGTCCATATGCGTTGTCGACTTCCTGCATATCGACACTGGATACGATGTCGAAACTGGATTCTTTCGCCATGGTCTCCTCCTTTACTGAAAACACACTATCCTTAATTATACCAAAGAAAACGCCCCCGCAGAAACGGGGGCGTTTGAGCCTCGTCCGGCTTTATCAAAGCCCGATTACAATCCGTCGGTCGTTGCGCTGCCGGATGCCTCATCGGTATAACCGGTTCCGCTATCTACAGTACCCTCATCGTACGAAGGTGCAGCTTGGTCAGTGCTGGAAACTTCGGGCTCGGCCAAGTTGGTTCCTGCATCGACCGCAGTATCAGCGGTGCTGGAGGTATCAGCCTGGGTGTCGGCAGAATCCGAGGTGCTTTCAGAAGAAGAGCTGCTGCTATCGGAAGAAGCGGAGTTGCTGGAGCTGCTGGAAGAACTGGAAGACTTTACACCGTTTTCCTCTTCCCATTTGCTCAGGTAGTCAGCGAAGGAGAAGGTCATATCTACAAGGCCGTTGTCGTTGGTTTCGAGCTCCTGCTCTTCGCCATCGATGTAGACATGAACACCATCGGTGGTTGCCGCTACGAATTCCAAGTTACCGGTCACATCGAAGGAATCCTTCTTTTCTCCCTTTACTTCTTCGGCCAGCTTCTGCTCGCCATCCACGTACACCTCGACCCACGCGGTCGTTCCCTCGTCAACCTTGTATTCGACCTTCATGCTGGTAGGAGCCTTGGGGGTTTCCTTTGCGGTCTGGGTGGTCTGCTGGGTGCTGGTGTCCTTAGTGCTGTCGGCGTTATCCTTCTTTCCGCAACCGAATCCGAATGCAAGGATGATTACCAACACAAGCACCAATGCACCTGCGATGATGCCAAGCTTGGCATTGCGATTTGCGAGCAAGCCCTCGCTCCCTTCGCGAACACGGGAAGCGAAACCGGAAAGGGCGCTGGAAACGGAAGACAGCGGGCTGCGTTCTTCGTCTTCGTAGCCGTAATCCTCTTCAGCATCCATTTGGGGCTGGACGTCGTAGTCGTCATCGAAGCGGGTGCGGCGATACGGACGATCTTCGCTGTCGAGGGGCCGGATCCTCTGGGTTGCAGTTCTTTCGCGATAATCGACGGGAGCGCCCAGGGGAGCGTTCATGCGCTGGGTGGGGTCGCCGTCATGTCCGCCTGCGGGAGCGCGTCCTTCGCGGGCCTCGCGGGCGCGGCGGGCAGCGCGGGGTTCGCGGACGGCTTCACGTCTACGCGGTGCTGCAGGACG
>Ga0129308_1000507_pt1 | contig 57156 bp, 53 predicted proteins | sample L827metagenome_FD_94440 | JGI IMG/M metagenome (GOLD analysis project Ga0129308, IMG submission 94440) | Ring-tailed lemur group fecal microbial communities from Wisconsin, USA - L827 metagenome | ecosystem: Host-associated > Mammals > Digestive system > Large intestine > Fecal | place: USA...
CCAAAAATCTATGTAAGTTTGTTTTACAGACAAGAAATAATATGAAATGAAGAGCCGTATGCGTTAATAGCGCACGTACGGTTCTGCGAGGGGTGTGGGGAGTAATTACCACATCTACTCAAGGGAGATGGCAATGCGTGGTATGGACTTTATTATCAAGTCACCGGCTGACTTGATAGAAACGATCAACAAATATGGCTTTCTGCCGTATTTCAAAAATTCCATTGAGGGATTTTCAATAGAGGAACATATCGAACCTCGGTATTGGTTTGGTGACGAGGATGGTGCTTGGGAGTGGAAAGGCACAGTCATTCAAAAAACAAACTGTGCCTATGGAAAGTTCTTCGAGCATAAGGCAGTGTATATCAGTAAGGAGTGGTTTCCCGACTTCGCAAACTATCGGCGTGACGGTTATGATTTTGATGCTCTCTACGATGACGGGCTTGCCAGACATACCGACAAGGTTTTATACGATCTGATTGATAAGAGCGCTCCCGTCATATCCAAAGAACTGAAAAAGCTCGGTAATTATCGCAAGGGAGGCAATAAAGGCTTTGACACTTCTATTACTCGATTGCAGGAACAATGCTATGTTATCATCAGCAACTTTGTTTATATGACTGACAAGCACGGGCAGCCCTATGGATGGGGTGTAGCTGACTATTCTACTCCGGAAAAGTTTATGGGTGATGACTTCACAAAAAAAGTATATCAGCGTGAACCGCAGGAGTCCTATGAGCTGATATATGAGCATCTAAAAAAAATCCTGCCGAGTGCAGCAGACGGACAGATAAAGAAAATTTTAAAATAGGAATCAATTGAGAACTGAATTCTCTTTCAAAAAAAAACGCACAAGGAACAAATCCTGTGCGTTTTTTGTCGATATATAGAATATTTTGCAGAAAATTAAGAGCTTTTGTCGAAAGTAAGATTTTTTTTGAATATGTTATAATTGAAAATGACAAACATTTAGCTCGAATATTTGATGTGTCATCTTACAATTCCATACAGTGTGACAGTAAATAAATATTGGGGAGATGATCGTGATGCAATAAAAAATAAAATAGATCATGCTCTGCTTTTTTCGTATTACTTCTGTGTTGTAAGAAAAGCTATAAGAGCAGAAATGCGGAATAAAGGCGGTCTGAGCAGACCGCCAATTTTAGTATCTGAAAATATTAAGTAAGTGTAAAATTTTTGTGAACTTTCCCACTTGGCTGAAACATTCAAATGGATAGAATTTGCTGTATATACGAAATAAAGTGAGAATTAACAAGAGAGTGTGTAATTTTGTGGAAAACCGGAAAAACCAATATACACGGTAGTTTTATGAAGTTGATGATGTCCACATAAGTGAACAGAAAAAATTTGCTTTTTCTGCCGGAATGCTTCATAATAATAGAGAACGCAAAACAGATTGCAGTTTCTCTATACAGTGAGCCTACTGCGCAGGGGGTTACTCGGTCACTGTATGGAAACAGAATATGAACGATCGAATGAACGGGTAAGTGTTTGATTGTCGGACGGAGTATTACCGAATGACAGGACAACTATGTTCATTTGTGTTTTCCGTCCGAAGAAAGGATTGGAAAACAATAATGAAAAAAATCAATGCCCAGAATGCGGTTCGCATCCCGTTATTCAGTGATAGGGAGAAGCCGCAGGACTTTGACGTATATGTATTCGGAAGCAACAAAGCATCTGACAAAGAAAAGGACACATTACGGAATGCACTCAAACGATACCTTACTGATTACAATGTATCACCTTCCCAGCTTTCTGAGCTTACAGGCATATCTCGTACTTCGATATATTATTATCTCTCCAATACCCGACAGATCAGTTACAGGTATTTATGTGCGATATGTATTGCTCTTAGACTTCACCCGACAAGACAACGTCATCTTTTCTCACTTGCAGGCTATCTGATGCCGGATGAGCGCGGAAACACAAGACAGATCGACTATATTTTAAGAAATTATCTTGATGCCTGTGCTTTTATTGAGAGTTTCTCTCTCGCCGCTTGTAATGACCGCCTGAAAGCTATCGGTGAAATACCAATTACGAAACTCATCTTCCAAAAGGAGGATAAGAAGTAATGGGTAGATTCATGTATGTTCATTTTGGTGATAATGTTCCTCAAAGCATTGAAAAGGAGTATAATAAGCTCCTGCGGAGAGAACTGTATACGGCTGAACGTGATGCCGAAAACGGTTTGATTGATGCCGATTTTGATGATGTTCTTGCTGTCAATCCTGATCCTGCAAGTCTCTCAATGTCTGACTATGAGTTGGAACAGCAGACCATACATAACGCACGGCTTGAATATCTGCCTGTTGCAATGGAAATGCTCAGAATGGACTTTCCAGAGGGCTATCAGCTTATCATGGACTATTATTTAGGGAATGACAAGGTTACTCTGTACTATCTTATGGAAAAATACGGCCTCACAAGACCGATGATTAAGTACAGATTGAAGCTCGCACGGGAAAAACTAAAGCAATACATAATTATGCACGAAAATGGCAGTTGATAATTGTGCAATCATACGATTTTTCCTTTTTGAAGAAAAAAATTATAGAAAATCTGTGTCCAAAACGCAAAATCCTCGGTAGATAGTTAGAGGGCCATCACCAGATGCTCTGATGATGATTGGGCAGACACCCTCTGATCCTCCAGTGAGAGGGCTATATAGAACTGAGGGGACGGCACTGCTGATTTTGTCCATTTTCAGGCTGTGCCGTTCCCAATAAGTTCACTTATGTTTAACGATATATTAAACGTGTTCAAAAATCTGAGATATTTATAAAAAATCATCTGCCTTAATCGGCATAAAGAAAAGAGGTCATTAAATGAACGAAATCATGATCGCCGTAAATTTTGACAATGAAAAGCCAATGGTAAGCGGCAGGGAACTTCACGCTGCTCTGATGATCGACACTCGCTATAACGATTGGTTTAGGAGAATGTGCGAATATGGCTTTATCGAGGGCAGAGATTTCAACTTACTCAAATCTGAGCAAGTTCAGATCGAGGGGAAACGGAACGTTAAGAGAAAGGTCATTGACCATCAACTCACCATTGATATGGCGAAGGAACTGTGCATGATACAACGCTCTGAAATCGGAAAACGCTGCCGTGAATACTTTCTTGAAATCGAGAAGAAGTGGAACAGTCCCGATGCTGTTATTGCAAGGGCGCTGTTGATAGCCAATCATCAGTTACAACTTGTGAAGGGTGAAAACACAAAGCTCCTTGAAGAAAATACTGAACAGGCAGATAAAATCAAAAATATGCTCCCCAAAGCATCTTATTATGATTATGTTTTGAACGCAGAAGGTCTGATGCCGATCAGCACTATCGCTAAGGACTATGGCAAATCTGCCGTATGGCTCAACCGATGGCTTCACGAACACGGCGTACAGTACAAACAGGGCAATGTGTGGCTTCTGTATCAAAAATACGCCGACATGGGATATGTAAAATCTAAGACCTACACGGTATCTGACGAGAATGGCAATCCCAATGCAAAACTTCACACCTGCTGGACGCAAAAGGGCCGCCTCATGATCTATGAGTTGCTGAAAGAACACGGTATCCTGCCATTGATCGAGCAGGGCGATAGCTGATATGCTGTCGGGAGCTTCTACTCCTCGGAGTAGGGGCTGCCAACAGTACATCAATCTTTGGGCATAAAAATAACCGACAGACGATGTATTTACAGCATCTTGAAAACTGAATATGAAACATCAACGCTATTTTGTTTTCTTTTTCTTCTTCCTGCGAGATAGGAGGATCATTATGCCGAAAAAAACAGCAAGACAAATGTTCAGGAAATATCCTGAGATCGTCACGATCACACAAGTCTGCGAAATGCTTGGTATCAGCAGAAATCACGCATACCATTTGGTACAGCGTGGAAAGCTCACTAAGATGGACGTAGGACGTATCATAAGAGTGACGAAAGAATCCGTAATCAAGCTGAAAGAACAAAATGAACAGGATTCAGACAAATCCCCGGTGTAAAATGCCGAAAATATAGCAAAGCGGCTTGTTTGTATTGCATTATATTTGGTTTCGCGCTATAATAGAATAGTCAACAACAGACTTCTACCGCTTTCAACTCAAAGGAGGATACTGAAAATGAAAGCAAGTCTGCCTTACAAATATATAACTGCCGTTAAGAACGGCAAAAACTATGTTGTCTTTGACTACAAGGATCACAGCGGAAAGCGTAAGCGTAAGTGGGTCAATACGGAGCTGCCTGAGAAGTGTTCTAAAAAGGCTCTGAAAGAAGCTGTTGAAGCGATTGTTGCAGAGTTTGATAAGAGCATTGCAGAGGGTGAGATCGTTATCAAAAACAACGGCTCAGTACCGTTTGCGGTTATGGCTGATGAAACGGCTTCAACGCTTCTGCTTGGCGATTTCTTTTCCGATTGGCTGACATACATCAAACCAAATGTGGCACGAACAACACATTTTTGCTATCGCAAAGTCAGTGACAGGTATATGGAGTACATCAATGAAAACTATCCTAACCTCACGCTTGGACAGGTCAATCATAATCACATTCAGAACTATCTCAACTACAAACTTGACAATGGCTGTAAGGGCAGTTCCGCAAAGCAGTATTATTTGGCATTGCACTCCGCATTTTCTTACGCTGTTAAAATGGAACTGATCGACAAGCACCCTATGGACAAACTGGTAGTTCCGAGAGCTGACAGGCACGAAGCGACTTTTTATAACGCTGATGAGCTGAATGAACTGTTTGAGGTTTTCAAAGGTGACAAACTGGAACTTGTTGTCCACATTGCTGCCTACTACGGTCTGAGAAGATGTGAGATTATCGGTCTGAGGTGGGATGCAATCGACTTCAAAAACAAGACTATTTCTATTCAGAGGAAGATCGTCAGCGATTACGATGATGAGGGTAATATGAAACTCTTTGTGGAGACAAGGCTGAAAACTAATTCCACAAGAAGAACGCTCCCTCTGATTCCGCACATTGAAGAAATGCTTCTTGAAAAGAAAAAAACCGAATCGGAGTTTAAAAAGGCTTGTGGAAAGAGCTTCAACAAAGAGTAAGAGGGTTTTATTTGCCGTGACAATCTCGGTAATATTATCTCCCCGGGTTATGTCACTCAGCACTTCCACTATGTCATTACAAAGAACGGCTTGAAGCATCTCCGTTTCCATGATCTCCGTCATTCGTGTGCAAGTCTTTTGCTTGCGAATGATATTCCGATGAAGGCGATTCAGGAGTGGCTCGGACATAGCAATTTTGCTATCACGGCAAATTTTTATAGTCATTTGGAGTATAATGCAAAAGTCAGCTCGGCTGAAACTATTGCGAGAGTGCTTGGCGGTGACTCTAAAGCGAAGTCTGAACCTGAGAAGCCTAAAACGCAGAATCGTACAAGTAAAAAGTCGAGTGAAAAATCAACAACAAAGCCTGCCGTTAAAAAAACAGGTGGTAGAAAAAAGAAAAGCGATAATCCCGATGGAACGGGAGAATCGCAAGTATCAACATTATAGAATATAATTGGCGAAAGAGGAATCAAGAAAAAGAAAGCGAAAAAAGTGTGATTTTGGTAGAAAAAATGGTAGAAAAAATGACCGATTCACTATTATATTGTCTACCAATGAATCTTTGAAACGCAGTTAAATCGGGCGTGTACAAGAAAATTTATAAGCAAATTCATATAATAGAGTAGACAAACGCACGATTTTATGATATAATAGAACAAGAGACAAAAAATCGGTTTATCGGATCGGAGTTTCGGTACGCCGTAGAATATCAGTAAGCGCGCCTGCGAAGGCGGCTTGAAAAGCGGAGGAAAAAATTATGATGAACATTGCCGTAGCTCAGTCGGGAGGTCCTACCTGCGCTATAAATTCGTCCTTGGTGGGCGTATTCAAGGAGGCTATCAAGGAACCTGAGATCGACGCAGTTTTCGGTTCTGTCAACGGAATAGAGGGGATTATCCACAATCATCTTGTTGACCTTAAATCCCTTATATTCACCAATGACGACATGGAACTGCTCAGACAAACGCCATCAACGGTTCTTGGCTCGTGCAGGTACAAGCTTCCCGATCACAATGAGGACGACAGCGTATACAAAAAGATACTTGAAACCCTGAAACAGCGTCAGATCGGAGCTTTTTTCTACATAGGCGGAAACGATTCGATGGATACGGTCAACAAGCTTTCGGAATATTTCCGCAGAGAAGCCGCAGATATTAAGGTCATCGGCATTCCGAAGACCATTGACAACGATCTGTGTATTACCGACCATACGCCCGGCTTTGGTTCAGCGGCGAAATATGTTGCCGCTACTATGCAGGAGATAGTCCGTGACAGCTCCGTATACAGTATGCCCTCGGTCACTATCGTTGAGGTAATGGGACGTCATGCAGGCTGGCTGACTGCTTCAAGCGCGGTACTCCATGCTTTGGGCGAAACAGCTCCGCATCTTATATATGTTCCCGAAAGAAGCTTTAACATCAACGCATTCATGAAAGATGTACGTCAGGAAATGGCGAAGCATAAGGCAGTCATTGTCGCTGTTTCGGAGGGTATCGAAGTGCCTGATGTAGGCGTGGCTGAACAGACTGCCTGTACCGAAAATAACGTCGGCGAAGAAAAGTGCGAAGAAGCGGCAGTTTCATACCGTTCGGGTGTAGTCGATAATTTCGGACACAAATATCTTTCCGGCATAGGAAAATATCTTGAGGAAACTGTGCGAAAGGAGATCGGCTGCAAGGTGCGTTCGATAGAGCTTAACGTAATGCAGCGATGCTCGTCCCATATGTGTTCAAGAACGGATATCGACGAGGCAGAGGCGATCGGAGCGGCAGGAGTACGCTGCGCGCTGAGCGGCGAAACAGGCAAGGTCATGGTGTTCCGCAGAGTCAACGATATGCCGTACACTATCGTTATCGAAACGACAAATGCGGCGAATATAGCCAACAACGAGAAATTTCTTCCCGATGAGTTTATTACGCCTGCGGGAAACAATATCAACGACAACGCTTTGAAATATTTCCTGCCGCTTATTCAAGGGGAACTGAACATTATAATGGACAGAGGTATTCCGAAGCATTTTACGATACAGGAATCTGTTTTGAAATAAAGGGTGGTTTTAATTTTGCAGGAATTTGAACTTGAAGTTCTTGATTTTATAAGGGAGCATATGAGAAACGGCTTTCTCGATACGGTAATGCCCGTCGTTACTATGTGCGGCGATCTCGGGATATTTTGGGTCGCAGTCGCGTTGGTGATCTCGGCAAAGGCTAAGTATCGAAGGTGCAGTATTACTATGCTTATAGGACTTATTGCAGGGGTTCTTATCGGCAATCTGATCGTAAAAAACGCTGTACGGCGTGACAGACCGTGTTGGATAATCGAAATACAGAATATGCTTATAGAGAATCCGCAGGATTTTTCTTTCCCCTCGGGGCATACTCTGTCAAGCTTTTGTGCGGCTTCAATACTTTTTTACTATGACAAACGGCTTGGCGTTCCCGCTTTCGGCGTTGCCGTTCTGATCGCATTTTCGAGAATGTACCTGTATGTTCATTTCCCTACCGATATTGTCGGAGGAGCGTTGTTGGGCATATTGATCGCCTGTCTGACCGTAAAAGTCACTAACAAGTATATTTTCAAAAGCAAGCCTCCTGCTGAAAAAATCAAATAGAATTAAGCTGTCTCCCCGATAAACATAGGGGAGATATTTTATGTAATGTCATTATTTTACCATTTTTGTCACGAAAATTATATACAAAATTTTAGGAATCATGTAGAATGAATATGTAAAAAGATAATAAATCATGGCACTGTTGATCTATTATCCAAACCGAAAAAAATAAAATATAGAGAGGGTCTTTATCATGAAGAAAAACACCTTGAAACGCTGTGTAGCCGCTATTGCTGCCTGCACCATCATGGCTTCTGCTATGCCTGTTGTGAATTTTTCAGGTATAGCTGCCGAGAACATCATTACAAATTCCACCTTTGAAAACGGTACTACCGACTGGGGTATTTATAAGGAAAGCGGCGGAGTTGCCACCCTTACTACCGAGGACGGAAAGCTTGCTCTGAAAATTACAAATCAGGGTACGCTCAACTATGCGGTTCAGATGTTCTACGATATCGTTCCGCTTTACAAAAACGGCGTTTATCGCCTTAAATACGACATTTCAGCTTCTACGCCGCGTTACGTTGAATCAATGATCCAGCAGAACGGCGGTACATATCAGGCTTATACTTGGAAGGGCGTACACGTTACTACAGTACCTCAGACCGTTGATTACGAGTTCACAATGGAAGAGGATACCGACATTATGGCGAAGTTCTGCTTCAACTGCGGCGTGCAGGAAAAAGAGGACGGCGGTCCTGTCGGCGAACATACTGTTTATCTCGACAACGTTTCACTTGAATTGGTTGACGACAGCAAGGTAGACTACAATGCTAATAAGCCCTATGCTCCCTCGATCATAACCAATCAGGTGGGCTATAAGCCGAACGCTAAGAAAACCGCTGTGTTCAGAGACACAAACGGCGGCAGTTTCTCGGTTGTAAATGCAGATACAAACGAAGTTGTTTATACGGGAAACATGGAAGGTCCGAAGTCAAACGCTTCTGCCGGTGAAACTAACTTTACGGGTGATTTCACTTCTGTTACAGCTCCCGGAAAGTATATTGTAAAGGCAGACGGACTTGATGATTCCTATGCTTTTGAGATCGGCGAAAACGTTTACAATAATCTTCTTGACGCTTCCGTAAAGATGCTCTATCTCCAGAGATGCGGAACCGAGGTAAAAGACGCTGATTTCGGTCACCCCTCCTGCCATGATACAATGGCGACTATATATCAGACAAATCAGCAGATAGATGTAAACGGCGGTTGGCATGACGCAGGCGACTACGGAAGATACATAGTTGCTGCTGCTAAGTCTGTTGCGGATCTGCTTTACGCTTATCAGACTGCTCCGAACATGTACAGCGACAATCTCGGCATTCCCGAGAGCGGAAACGGTACTCCCGATATCCTCGACGAGGTTCGCTACGAACTCGAATGGATGCTGAAAATGCAGGATCAGGCTGACGGCGGCGTTTATCATAAGGTAAGCTGCGACACTTTCCCCGGCTATGTTATGCCCGAGGAGGAAACAAAGCCGCTTATCGTAATGCCTAAGTCCACAACAGCTACGGCTGACTTTGCCGCTTCAATGGCGTTGGCTTACGAGTTCTACAAGGATATTGATTCGACTTTTGCGAACAAATGTCTCGAAGCCGCAAAGAAAGCATACGGTTGGGCAAAGGCAAATCCGAATGTAACTTATACAAACCCTGCGGACGTTGTAACGGGCGAGTACGGCGACAAGATCACAGCAGACGAGCTTTACTGGGCGGCTGCTCAGATGTACCGTGCAACAGGGGACAGATCGTACATTGACGGTATCTCGGTCAAGAAAGGTCTCGATTGGGCTACAGTCGGCGACTATGGTAATATCGCAATTCTTACAATGAAGGATATTGACAAGAATGCCTCCGACCTTGTATCGAATGCCTCCGCTGCAATTCTCAGTCAGGCTGACACTTTCCTCGGCTTATCCAATTCAAATCCCTACGGTTCGGCTCTTGACGAGTATAACTGGGGCAGCAATATGACGCTTGCAAACGCAGGAATCGTACTCGGTTTGGCTTATAACATTACAGGCGATTCAAAATATCTTGACGCTGCAAACGCACAGCTTAATTACCTCCTTGGAACAAATCCCAACGCTGCAAGCTTCATGACAGGCTACGGTACTGTTTCTCCGCAGAATCCTCACCACCGTCCTTCAATGGCGGTCGGCAAGGCTATGCCCGGTATGCTTGTCGGCGGCGTAAACTCGAATCTTGAAGATTCTGCCGCTAAGGCGTACTGCCGTGACAATGCAGACGCAAAGTGCTGGATAGACAATTCCGAGAGCTATTCCACAAACGAGATAACCATTTACTGGAATTCTCCGCTGACGTATCTTCTGTCGATCACAAATACAGAAGCAGAGCCGATAGTACCTCCTGTTGACGATGTTTTGTGGGGTGACGCAAACTGCGACGGAAAAGTTACCATTGCGGACTCGACCGCTATTCTCCAGCACCTCGGAAATGAGGATAAGTATCACCTTTCAGATCAGGGTATGATCAATGGCGACGTAAATCTCAACGGAAACGGAATTACCACTGATGACGCACTTGCTATTCAAATGGTTGACGCTAAGCTTCTCACAAAACTTCCCGAGTCGTATCTTGACGATAAGAAGCCTGATGTTCAGCCGACAGAACCTCCTGTGACTACTCCTCCTCTAACTACAGCTCCGCCCGAGACAAAGCCTGATGTTCCGACTACAACACAACCCGTACAGTCCAATAACGGCATAACTGACTATGGTACGCCTATGAATGCGAACGCCTCATCTGTTGAGGACTTCCGTGACGGCGATTCAAAGCTCTTCTTTGCATCGGACGGTTGGACTAACGGAAGCTGCTTTGACTGCGGTTGGTATCAGCAGAATACGTCATTGGAAAACGGAATGCTCAGTCTGACGATCGACAAGGATCACAGCGGAAAGTACAATTATTCCGGCGCTGAGTACAGAACTACCGATCACTACGGCTACGGATATTATGAGACTTCCATGCAGGCTATAAAGAATGACGGCGTTGTTTCCTCGTTCTTTACCTATACAGGTCCTTCCGAAGACAATCCTTGGGACGAGATCGACATCGAGGTACTCGGCAAGGATACAACTAAGGTTCAGCTTAACTACTACACGGACGGCGTAGGCAACCATGAGTTTATGTACGATCTCGGTTTTGACGCATCAGAGGGATTCCATACATACGGCTTTGATTGGCAGCCCGATCACATTACATGGTATGTAGACGGTAAAGCTGTTTACACGGCTACAGAAAACATTCCCAAAACTCCGGGAAGAATTATGATGAACACATGGCCCGGAATCACGGTTGACGAATGGCTCAAGCCGTTCAACGGAAACACTCCTCTTACCGCTCATTATCAGTGGGTAACATTTGATAATAAGGGCAAAAAGTAATTTCCAGTGCATTAGTGCATCTCTCTATATTATACTAAACGCTATTGCGACCCTCACTTGTACAACGATGTGGGGCTTGCAATAGCGTTTAGTAATCGGAGAAAAAGTTAATGTATCAAAAAAGCAGTCTGAACAAATTCGTGCAGACTGCTTTTTTTACTGTTATGCCGATTATATCTGTTTACGCCGAGATGTCAGGAAGTTTATGTCCGAAATTACGTCATGTTAAACTGTCATAAAAGCTTTCATTATTTGCGGTCGGGGTCGTCAATTTTGTGTCGATTGAGCGTGCTGCTTTTCCTGCGATTTTTGAAGTTCCAGTTCACGGGCAAGTTCCGCTTCATGAGCAAGTTCCCTTTGATTTTCGATAAGCTCTTTAATACGTCTTTCCTCCTCCGCTATTTTGTATTCATTTGTGGCGTTGGTTATCTGAGAAGCGGAGAAGCTGTTTACGACCTTATTTGAACTGTCTTTAACGGTCACGCCTTGGTCTTGAACCGTTTCATCGCTTTCGTCAAAGTTGGATGCGGAGAAGTACATTTTGAACGTCATACGAGCCTCGGGCGATGAGGGGATACGAACCGCACAAAGCTGTTTTCCCGAGTCGGAGCCTTTAAGGAAAAGCTCGTCGTCTGTAAATTGATCGTTATCGCTTATCGTGTCAAAAGGGTAGACGTATTCGCATTCGCTGTCTGTCTGAGATGTATTGGCTGATTCGTTAAAAAGCTCTGTCCGAGTGAAGCCTGAGCGTGATTCTTCGGGGAATGCCGAGTTGCCGTTGAAATATACCGACTTCTTCCACATTTCATCACGGGGCGGAAGCTCGTTTTCGTAGTTATATGGCAATATATCATAGAAATATTTTGAATCTTCCGTATGTCCGTAGAAAATCTCGCTTGTCAGTTTTTTCACGCCCGATTCATCTTTGGTGATAACGTTATTCTCGAATGAAGCAAGAGATACGCAGTTTCCGTCACTATCCGTGAGAAGTCCGTCATCGTTTGTTTTAAAGAGCGATCCGAGCGCTGTCGAATAAGATATACGATTTTCAACGTCATCGAAAGTCATCGCTGTTTCAGCTTCTGTGAATTTAAAGTCCGATTCTGCCGCTGCAATGATGTTGTTTTCAGAGTATGTGCCTGTGTATAGGGCAGCATACATTTGCGTCGTATTAATTCCGTCGATTTGCTTGATAAAGAGTTTTACATTTGCGTCCTCCTTGCCGCAGTCCTCAAAAGGACAACTGAAAAGGGGAGTAACAAGCACATCGTTTTCGATGTAATAGTCCAGCGGAACATCTATAACGGTATAGCTGCCGTTTTCAAGCTCGCTGTTTATTTCGGTAATAAGCCGAGTGTAGCTTTTCTTTATCGAACCAAAACCGCAGTTTGTGAATACCTGCCTGATAAAACCTGTTCTGGGCAGGACAGCTATACAAACTACTGCTGCGGCTGCAACGGCGGACCATTTAAGCAAACGCGGTTTGCGCGATCTGCCTGTTATATTTTCCAGACCGCTTACCGTATATCCTTCTTCCGAAAAAACTTGTTCCTCCTGCGGAAAGGCTCGCGCAGAAATTCTGTCAAAGCAGTCAACAGAGTCAGAAAGCTCGTTCATTTTTGTTTTCAGAATATTTTCAATATCCGAATTTACGAAGTTTTCATTTTTCACTGTTTACACCTGCCTTTTCCTGTAGGATGGCTATAGCCTTGTTGTATCTTGATTTTACTGTGCTTTCGGGGCATTTCATGATCTTTGCGATCTGTTTAAAGGTAAGCTCGCTGCAGCATTTAAGTACGACGATCTGCCTTTGTTTATCGCTCAGACACATGAGAAGCTCATTTATATAAATACTGTTTTCAACAGTATGGTCAGCCACGCCGTAGCTTTGTACAAGAAATGATTCATCGTCATGACGATGCCGTCGGCGCAGCTCTAATGCGACGTTACGTGCAATGGTTATTATGTAGCCTGCACCGTCGCCTTTTTTGGGGTCGAAGTGTTTGATCTGAGTCAGTCTTACAAAGGTTTCCGAAACGCAGTCTTCCGCAAGCTGATAATCAGAAGTAATGCTGAATCCAATGGCGAAAACGCTTTTTTTGAACATAACGTACAGCGATTTAAGACTTTCCTTGGACTGCGAGCAGCTTTGGATAAGTTTATTTATCGTTCCTATGTCCTCGTCGTAATTTTCGCATGAGGAAAATATATTCAAAATAGCACTTTCACCTCCGCAGCGGATATTCTGATCGGCAATCACGTCAATCACTCCTTTTTCCGATCGGTGAGGATCCGTAAATATGCGGATCCTGATAAAAGCGGCGTTTCCGCTTTTTATGAAAGCTTTCATATATAAGTGAATTAAAAGGGCAAAAAAGACGAAGCTTTCGGAAATTTTTTTGAAAAAGTTGTTAAGTAACACTAACAAATTTTAAACCAAGAGTGAAAAGAGTTCTTTAAACGACAGTATATCGCCAAATATATTTAATAAAACAAATTAACCTTAAACCATGATATTTACGATAATAAACAATAATTTTACGAAATGTTGTCAACCTCGGTTGACGAAATGTGATAGATAGTCCCGAAATGCGGCAGATAAATTATCACATATATATAATTATAGCATATTAGCTTCAAAATTGCAACAGGCGCAGAAATATTTTCAGAAAAATAAATTTTAACATACGGCTTGAATAAAAAAAATATATATGTTATAATTTAAATTGAGAATAACTGCATATGATCAGGAGGGCGTGCTGTGAACATAAATATGGAGCTGTGCTTTAAGGAGCTGCAGTCATTTATTATACATGAGGAGACAATAAAAAATTCTTCGGAGCAGACGGTATACAATTATTACCGTGATATGCTGCTGTTTTTTAAGTATATGAAGTTCTTGAAATGTAAATATCCAAAGGATATGAAAATAGATGATATTGACATCACAGATATTGACAAGGAATTTCTTAAAAATATTACTTATGAAGACCTACAGAGATATTTTCTTTATCTTAAATCAGTGAGGAAAAACGGCACTACGACGCGTAGACGGAGAGTAGTTTCGCTAAGAAGGTTTTTCAAGTATTTACAGCTAAATCTGGAGATAATAGAACGAAATCCCACGGATAAATTAGTCGCTCCGAAGCTCGAAAAAAAGCTCCCCAAGTTCATGCTTGAAACGGAATGTATCACCCTGCTTGATTCAATAAGCGGAAAAAACAGCGAACGTGATTACTGTGTTATCGTGCTGTTTTTGAATTCAGGCATACGTCTCAGCGAGCTTGTCGGACTGAACGATACGGACATTGATAAGCAGGGGAACGTTACCATCCGAGGAAAGGGCAGCAAGGAACGCCGTATCGTTTTCAACAGCGCTTGCCTTGAAGCTATAGAGGAATACCGTGTGTTCAAGGAGAAATTCTTTGAGGGAAAGCCTTGCGACGAACACGCTATTTTTGTTGGACGTTCCGGAAAAAGGCTTACAAACCGCTGGATAGAGGAAATAGTGAAAAAAAGAATGACCGCTGCGGGCTTTGGCGGACGGGAACTCAGTCCCCACAAGCTTCGCCATACGGCTGCAACGGTCATGTATCGCAGAGGGGTGGATATTCGAGCTTTACAGCAGATACTCGGACACGAAAGTCTCGGTACTACTCAGATATATACCCACGTTTCGGACGCTCAGATAAAGGCTGCTATGACGGAATCTCCTCTTGAACGGCATAAAACTGCTGATGAAAATTCCGAGGAATAAGCGGTTATCGAACAGAACATATCCATTATTTATATTTACTATATGAAGCTAAAAAATCACCTATGAATTTATAATCTTTTTAGTCTAAAATAATTGATGTTGTAAATTCCTTATTTAATTTTTATATAACCTCTCACAATATTGTTGATAATATTTTAACTTGTCTTATGATTCAATTCATTGCTTTTATACTTACCATACTTCATAATCGTTTTCAACCGTATAAATCAAACTTGTAAAACTCAGGTCCTCAATTTTAGAACCGTTCATGACTGCTTCATTAACGGCGTTGAATCTTGAACTTATGGATAATACGCGCATGTTCTGCTCTTTTGAGGGGGATTTTTCGGATATGTAGCGGTATACAGCGTTTTCAATATATGCGAAGCTGCATAGCTGAGATTTTTTCAGGCATACAGACGTATTTGTTTCGGCATTATATGCAGTAATAGAATCTCCGTCTTTTATGTCGAGTAGTAATTGACAATAAATTTCGGGAATAAATGCGCTAAGCTCAAATCCCAATGATTTTACGGGACAAGACGACACAATATCGCTCATAACTTCCTCATATTTTTGCTGACTATTAATAGAAAATATTTTTTCTATAGCGTTGTATGTAAGTTTTTGAACTTGATCTTTTGTATATGGACATGGCTTGTATGTTTCGTCCTTTTGAATAAGAAGGACAAACTGTTTGCATGTTCCGTAGTTTATCTGATGATCCGGTTTGGGGATAAGGCTCGAAAGCTTTTGCGTCAATTCGGGATAAACGATACCGTTTATTCTTGCTTCACATGTTAGCTCATTTCCTGTCCATGCGGCGAAAAGTTTAATCCAATATGCTTTTTTTCTGCCAAGATAGATTGAAATGTCTGATTTTAACAGCTCCCATAGATCAGTGTTATCAATGACTTTTTCTCCCATGCAGAGAACTCCGAGAGTACACGGAACACGGAATACCGCCTTGCTGTTCATTATATCCGATGATATTTCATGATCTCCATCGCACTTTAACGCTCCGAGAGTAAAAGTAAGAACGCTTGTACAGAAATTTTCCGTACCCATTTTTACGGCTTCGCTGCGGCTGATGCCTATACCGGCGCACGATTCCACAAGTTCTTCGTTAAAGTACGGGTGGGTCATAATAAAGATAATTTGAACGGAACAGCGTCCGTTGCAGTTATTTATTTCGCCGATCTCCGCTTTCACGGAAAGGTTATATTCGCTGAAATAAAGAGAATTACCGATTATTTTACTGTTCGGAAATTTTTCTGCGATCATATTTAAAGGAGAGTTTTCGTCTGCATAAGTATTTTTTTCGGAGCAATCGGAAATTTCAGGCGTATTATCCGCCTTATTCTTTTTAAAAAAATTAAATAATCCCATATAGATCCTTTCTATTAAAGCAATGGTAGCGAGTATATCTGTTTTGTGAGGCTAATCAAAATCACAAAAAAATTTCCATAAATATTTTTACGTCAGTGAGATATAATACTATCACGGCATCAAAAATTTAATTTTAAGGAGAACAAAACAATGAGCAGCAAGAGCAACAACAGCGGTGTTATGACAGAAAAGGGCAGAGAGGCGCTTGAAAGATTCAAGATGGAGTCAGCTTCAGAGCTTGGCGTAAACCTTAAGCAGGGTTACAACGGTGACCTTACCTCTCGTGAGGCAGGTTCTATCGGCGGACGTATGGTTCAGAAAATGGTAAATGCCTACAAGATGCAGTAAGTAAGCGACCCATAAGGCGGTCACTGAAAATTAAAACCGAATAACCTTTTTTATAAAAACAACGATATTCAAAAGCGAATATCGTTGTTTTTTTGTTAGTTTGGTTAGTTGTTGCGTTTAGCTTCAATTTCAGCCAAAGCGTCCTTGCGTGAAAGGTTGATCCTGCCCTGACGGTCGATCTCAGTTACCTTAACGACGATCTCATCGCCGATAGAAACTATATCCTCGACCTTTTCAACTCTTGATTTATCGAGCTTGGAGATATGAACAAGTCCGTCCATTCCGGGGACAATCTCAACGAATGCGCCGAAATCCATAATGCGAACTACCTTGCCTCTGTAGATAGCTCCGACCTCGGGACCGTTTGCGATAGTGTCAACGATCTGGAGAGCCTTTTTCGCATCGTTACCGTTTATGCCGCTGATAAATACATTACCCTCGTCATTGATGTCGATCTTGACATTGCAGTCAGCCGAGATTTTCTGAATGACCTTTCCGCCCTGACCGATGACTTCACGTATTTTATCAACGGGAACTTTGGTCTGGAGCATTTTGGGCGCATACTTGTTTACCTCGGAACGGGGAGCAGGAATCGCTTTAAGCATAATTTCGTCAAGGATATAGATACGAGCCTTTCTTGTTTTCTCGAACGCTTCCTTGATGATAGCGGGAGTAAGACCGTCAACCTTTATATCGACTTGGATTGCAGTGATACCCTTATGCGTACCGCCTACCTTGAAGTCCATATCGCCGAAGAAGTCCTCGAGACCTTGAATATCTACCATTGTCATAAATTCATCGCTGTCGGGCAGAGTGATAAGTCCGCAAGAAATACCTGCAACAGGGGCTTTTATCGGTACGCCTGCGTCCATGAGAGCAAGTGTAGAGCCGCATATAGAACCCTGCGACGTTGAACCGTTGGAGGAAAGGACTTCGGAAACAAGTCTCAGAGCATAGGGGAATTCTTCAACCGACGGAATAACGGGAGCTAAAGCTCTTTCAGCGAGAGCGCCGTGGCCGATCTCACGTCGTCCGGGACCTCTTGAAGGCTTTGTTTCGCCAACGGAGTAGCTCGGGAAATTGTACTGGTGCATATATCTCTTTGTATCTTCTTCGTCAAGACCATCAATACGCTGAGCGTCGCTTACAGAACCGAGCGTGCAGACTGTAAGGACCTGCGTCTGACCTCTTGTGAAAAGTCCCGAACCGTGAACTCTGGGGAGTACGCCTGCTTCGGCTGCAAGAGGACGAATTTCATCAATTCCTCTGCCGTCAACACGCTTGCCTTCGTAGAGCCATGCGCGGACGATTTTTTTCTGGAGCTTATATATACATTCGTCTATCATAGCGATATTTTCGGGGTACTTCTCGTCAAATTCAGCGTGAATATCGTCGATTATCGGAGCAAGTCTTGCATCGCGAACCGTTTTGTCGTTTGTATCGAGGGCGATCTTTACACGGTCAGCCGCAAAAGCCTCGATAGCGTCGAACATGTCGTGGTCAACTTCCATAGATTCAAATGCGAACTTGGGCTTTCCTATTTCCTTGCGGATACCGTCTATAAAGGCGACCATTTTCTTGATCTCCTCGTGACCTGCAAGAATGCACTCCAGCATCTTATCCTCGGGAACTTCGTTAGCTCCTGCTTCGATCATAACGATCTTTTCGGCTGAACCTGCAACAGTCAGAACGAGGTCGGTCTTTGCGCGCTGCTCGAGAGTAGGATTAAGAACGATCTCGCCGTCAACAAGACCAACGTTGATGCTTGCTACAGGGCCGTTCCACGGAATATCGGATATAGAGATAGCGATAGAAGTCGCGATCATGCCTGCTATCTCGGGGGAGTTATCGGGTTCTACCGCAAGGACAGTCATGACAACGGAAACATCATTGCGCATATCCTTGGGGAAAAGCGGACGGATAGGTCTGTCAACGCAGCGTGACGTAAGGATAGCTTTTTCGCTCGGCTTGCCCTCTCTCTTTGTAAATGAGCCGGGGATCTTGCCTACGGAGTAGAGTCTCTCCTCGTAATCAACGGAAAGAGGGAAGAAATCAACGCCCTCTCTGGGCTTTGCGCTTGCGGTAACGTTAGCCATAACTACGGTTTCGCCGTAGCGTACCCAGCACGAGCCGTTGGAAAGTCCGCAGGTCTTGCCTGTTTCAACAATAACCGATCTGCCTGCATAAGTCGTTTCAAAGGTTCTGTAATTTTCAAACATTATTTTTGCCTCCTGAAATTGATTTGCATCGGCTTTAGCAATAAACTCTGCGCCCCTTGCATTTTGGGGGACGTACAGTTTAATGCTAAAAGCCGTTTATGTTTATAGACGTAAAGGCAGAAGGGGAGACCCCTCTGCCTTCGCAAACGATAATTACTTACGTAGACCGAGCTTTTCAACGATAGCGCGGTATCTGTTGATGTCCTTCTTTTTAAGGTAAGAAAGGAGGTTGCGTCTGTGACCTACCATCTTGAGCAGACCTCTTCTGGAGTGGTGGTCGTTCTTGTGGATCTTAAGGTGAGCGTTAAGATCGTTGATTCTTCTTGTGAGAATAGCGATCTGTACCTCGGGAGATCCTGTGTCGTTTGCGCTGGTTCTGTTAGCCTCGATAACGGCTGTTTTTTCTTCTTTCAGTAACATTGAAAGCACCTCATATTAAATAAATTCCGATAACATAGAAACAGGTGATATATGAGGACACGCCTGTCTCCAAGTACACGGTGCTTTTATTATACCACAAAATTTTACATTTGTAAAGGGATTTTAAAATATTTTTTCAAAAAAATTTGTTATATCCCATAAATAAGCGGAGAGAGAAAAAGATAAATAAAAAAATCAATCAAAGTATATTGACGTTAGGCTGAAAATATTATATAATAATAGAGTAGCGTTTTGAAAAAAGGAATGATAAAATTTTGATTGATCTTGTTTCAGCATCTATTCTCAGTTCGGACTTGCTAAATCTGGAGTCGGAAATCAGAAAACTCGAAAAAAACAACGTTGACTGGATACACTTTGACGTCATGGACGGCGTTTTTGTCCCTAATATCAGCTATGGAATACCCGTCCTTGCACAGATACACAAAAAAACCGATATGTTTCTTGACGTTCATCTCATGATCACGGACCCGCTGAAGTATATTACGCAGTTTGACGAAGCGGGAGCGGATATGATAACTTTCCACATCGAGAGTACGAGCGATACTATGGAAGTTATCAGGGCGTTAAAACAGACTGAATGTCACATAGGGATCGCAGTAAAGCCGAATACTCCTGTGGAAGAAGTTTTTCCGTATATCGGGTATGCCGATATGATCCTTGTAATGACTGTTGAACCCGGCTTCGGCGGTCAGTCCTTTATGGATATGAGTGATAAAATACGCAGTATCCGTGAATATGCCGACAAAAACGGATATGAAGAACTTCTGATACAGGTTGACGGAGGTATCGACGACAAAACCGCTCCTATCGTAAGAGCGGCAGGCGCGGAAGTCCTCGTTTCGGGAAGCTACCTTTTTAAAGCGGAAAATATGGCGGAGGCTGTCGGAAAATTAAAGGAAGAAATTTGAATTGATGCAGAATAAAGTAAAATCACAGCGTTTTATATGGATAGACATAATGTTGACCCTTATTGCGCTTATTGTCATGGGATATTTTTATTATGGGGTTCGCGCGGTATTTTTGTGCGGCGTATGCGCTGCGGCGTCTCTTGCGGCGGAAATAGTTTCTCTGCGCCTGATGAAACGCAGGTTCACCGCCGATGATCTTACATGTATTTCGGACGCCCTGATATTATCGCTTATGCTTCCTGCGGTAATGGATTACACCATCGCCGCGATAGCATGTGTTTTTGCAGTAACGGTCAAGAACATATTCGGCGGAAGAAAGAACATAATATTTTCGCCTGCGGCTGCCGGATATGTGTTTCTGTTGACTTCATGGAAAAGCAGCGTGCTTATGTTTACCGAGCCGCATGTTCATACGGGAGCGTTTGAAAAAGCAGCGGAACTTGTAAGCTCCGCAAGCCACAGCTTCAACACTACGGGAAGAATGAACTATACCGATTTTGAGATACTCATGGGTAACGTCAGCGGACCTACGGGAGCTGTCAGCATACTTTTGCTTGCGGTAGCGGCTATTGTGCTGATATTCAGGCGTGATATTTCTTTCGGAGCGTTTTTAGGAACGCTTATGGGAACTGCTATGCTTTCCGTTACCGTTCCGATGTGCAGCAGTCTGTCGGATTCCGTGAAATACACTTTTTCCACCAATATGGTGCTTTTTGCGGCTGTATATATCGTTTCGGATAAGCGGATAGCTCCCGAACGAAACTATTTTTCGTTTTTTTACGGTATGTTCATCTCGCTTTTTTCCTATATTCTGATAATTACGACTGCTGCGGAAAATGCGATAGTTATTGCGTCGATACTTTTCACTCCCGTTTCACTGGGCTTTAAAAATCTTGAAAGGTACATTTCACGTTTGGAAGCAGAGGAATCGGCAGTTAAGGGGGAGGTTGAACAATGACGAATAAAAAACGTCCCCTGCTGGAGGGACTTATCAGCGGAAATACTGTACTTTCGGGACTTATGGTAATATCGCCCGTAATAGTGTGCGGAAATACGGTCATGAACGCGCTCGCTCTTATGTATGCGTTTTCGGCAATAACCTTTATCACCGTAATGATCGGCTCGTTTATACCGAAAAGACTTCCCTACGGTATGAAGATCGTGATATATGCCGTGATAGCGTCTATAATATATATTCCGGTCAAGGCGGCTGCGGAGGAATTTTTCCCTGATATTATCCCGAGGATAGGAATATATTTTATGCTTGTTGCCGTAAACTCTCTTATAACCGTTCAGACGGAGGCAAAATTCTATCGTATGACGAGAGGAAAAATGACTGCTTCGCTTATACTTCACATACTCGGATTCGATGCGGTGATGCTGATAATTGCAGCGGTCAGGGAACTTTTGGCATACGGCACGTTCTGCGGCAGGATAGTCGATGCGGATATACTCATAAGCGGACTGGGCGCGCCGTTCGGCGGATTCATACTGTTGGGAATATTCTGCGGAATTTACCGTGGTATCGGCAATGCGATGAGACATGACGACGATGTATCGGGAGGTGACGGCGAATGTTTCTGATATCCGAGTTTGTCGTACTTCTCACGACCAATCTTATCCTTACAAAGGCTCTCGGAACGAGTACGCTTTTTATAGCCGCAGGAAGCCGAAAAAATCTTCTTTGGATAGCTATAACGATCACAGCGTTCACGACCGTCGGTTCGGCAGGGGCGTACCTAATAAACGGTCTGCTGCCCGAGAACTTCACCGACCTGAGACTTCTCCTGTATGTGCTTATCATAGGGGTCTTATATTTTGCTTTGCTTTCAGTCCTTTATTTTACGGACGGAAAAAGCTTTGGGACTACAAGAAAATATGTTCATGTTTCTGCTTTCAACTGCGCCGTTATGGGTACGCTTTTTACTATCAGTGAAAATGCAGACGCCGATACTTCTCTGAATAATATCGTCAGCTTTATTATAAGGGGAGCGGAGGCAGGAACGGGATTTATACTTTCCGCTTTTATTCTTATGGCAGCCTTTAAAATTCTTAATTCAAAGGAAGTGCCTGCGGCGTTTCGGGGATTTCCCGCAATGCTTGTATACCTCGGCATCATATCTATGGCAATGTATGCGCTTGTTTAATTGGAACTATGCGGTAGTTTCTCATATAGAAATAAAAAAAGTAAACAAAGCGCAGACATAATTTTTTCGGGAGATAATATAATAAATGAAACGTAGGAACAAAGGAAGAAAAATTTACAAAACAAAGGAAAAAAATTACTACGGAAAAAGTCCCGTGGGAAAGATCCTGTCGGGAGCTTTGACGGTGCTTCTTATAGGCGGAATAGGTTTTCTCGGCTACAGTTTAGCCGAACCTATTGTAAATTACACTCAGCATAAGGGGGACGAACCTGAAGCTACCGAACCTCCGACAACGGAAGCGGCTGAAACCTCCGTGGTATCCACCGAAGCCGTAACGGAAACGGTCACCGAGCCTGTCAAGGAAAGCTTTTATACGGCGGTTGCGCTTAAAACGGCTGATATGGCGTCTGTTGAATCGCTGCGATCTGCGTTGGCGGCTGTTTCCAAAAACGAGGCGGAGTATATTGAGCTGCCATTGAAAGTCAGCGGCGGCGAAGTATACTATGCTTCGTCAGTCCTTGAAGCGCAGACGGCGATAAAATCCGAGCTGACCTTATCCGATATTGTTAAAGAGGTCGAAAAAAGCGGCTTTAAACCTGCGGCGGTAATAAGCGTGTTTAATGACAGCATTATGCCCGAAGCTTACCCCGAGGGCGGATATGTACTGTCGGACGGCAGCTCGCAATGGAAGGACAGCAGCGGAAAACAATGGACTACGCCGTATTCTCAGCGTGCGCTTGATTATAATGCCAATCTTGTTGCCGAGCTGACTTCGGCAGGCTTTGAGCAGATAATATGCTCCGACCTGATATTCCCCGACTTTACTGAAAGCGATCTTGAAGTCCTCGACCCCGTGCTTGGACAGAACGACAGATGTATCGCTTTGACTTCGGCGGCAAATCTTCTTTATGATAAAGCGTTTTCGGGCGGAGCGTCCATGCAGATCGAGGTGTCGGCGGAGGATATACTCAAAGGAAAGGCGGACGTACTTCAGCCTATGCTTCTTACCTCTGGAAATATCATACTTAATATTGACCTTGATAAGCTCGGCAGCGGAATAAGCGACGGAAATACAGTGTATGAATTCAGCGGCACACATGTGGAAAATATTGAAAAATGCCTTGATTTAGTGAACGACAAACTTGTGGACTTCAATGCAGCCATAAGAATATCGGGAGCGTCCCTTGATAAAGGGGAACTCGCAGAAGCTAAGGAGGCAATATCCGATTACGGCTGCGAGGCTTATGTTATCGGATAAATAAATACCGATCTATCGGGGAACGGAGAAAGTTATGTCACAAAATTTTACAGTATCTCTGCAAAAGGTTATTGATGAGTTCAAGCTTGAAGTTATCTATATTCAAAAGGACGCAGAGGACATTCTTATTGACGAGACTGAGGTCAACAGACCCGGTTTGCAGCTCATGGGATTTTATGAGTATTTCAACGCCGAAAGGATTCAGATAATAGGCAAAGTCGAGTTTGCGTATCTTTCAACGCTTGACGAGGCTACGCGCCGTGAAAGATTGCAGTTGCTTTTCGCCCAGAGACTTCCGGCGCTGATAATTACTCGAGAGCTTCCGTATTTTTCGGAGATGCTCGAGCTTGCCAAGGAATACGAGATCCCTCTGCTTAGAAGCAAGGAAAGCACGTCTAACTTTATGTCGGGACTTATTGCGTTCCTCAATCTTAATCTTGCGCCGAGAGTTACCCGTCACGGTGTACTTATCGAGATATACGGCGAGGGCGTGTTCATCACGGGAGAAAGCGGCGTCGGCAAGAGCGAAACGGCTATAGAGCTTGTAAAAAGAGGTCATCGACTTGTGGCAGACGACGCCGTTGAGATAAGAAAGGTATCAAATATCAGTCTTGTGGGAAGTTCTCCCGATAATATCCGCCATTTTCTGGAGCTTAGGGGTATCGGTATCATAAACGCTCGCAGACTTTTCGGTATCGGAGCTGTAAAAATGACCGAAAAAATAGATCTGGTCGTTGAACTGGAACAGTGGAATCCCGAAAAAATATACGACAGAATGGGCGTAGATACGGAGTATGTAACGCTTTTGGGCGTAAAGATACCCTCACTTACCATTCCTGTAAAGCCCGGACGTAATCTTGCGGTCATCTTAGAGGTAGCGGCTATGAACAACAGACAGAAAAAGATGGGATACAACGCCGCCGCAGAGCTTTTGAACAGGCTCGGAATGGCGTCCGACCCCAAGGAAACGATACGTAATTATGAAAACTTTTAAACAATCGGAGTATGTTTTATGATCAATATAAATGATTTGACCGAGCTTTGCCGAAAACTCGGCTGTAAGCTTCATACGGACTGTTCTTTAAAGGATTACACTACCTTTAAAATAGGCGGAAATTGCCGCGCAGTCGTTGATGCGGCTTCGGCAGAGGCGGCGGCTGAGTTTGTGAAGTATTTCCGAGCAAACGATGTGAAATATACCGTTCTCGGCAGGGGAAGCAATATTCTTGCCTCCGACGAGGGCTTCGACGGTGTTATACTTCACTTCGGCAGCGATTTTTCGGAAGTCACGGCAGACGGCACAAGGCTTACCGCTCAGTCCGGAGCGTCCCTTTCAGCCGTATGCGTCAAAGCGCAGCAAAACGGTCTCAGCGGCATGGAAAATCTTTACGGCATACCCGGTTCTGTCGGAGGCGGACTTTTCATGAACGCAGGCGCATACGGAACGGAGATGAAAGACGTTGTTGTTTCAGCGGAATATATTGACGAAAACGGTACGCTGAAAACAATCTCAGCCGATGAAATGAAGCTCTCCTACCGCCGCAGTATATTTTCTGACAGAAACTGCATTGTAACTTCGGTCGCATTTGAGCTTACAAAGGGCGACCCTGATAAAATAAAGGAAGCAATGACAGAGTGTCTGAAAAAGCGTACTTCAAAGCAGCCGCTCGAATACCCGAGCGCAGGAAGTACCTTCAAGAGACCCGAGGGCAGCTATGCGTCGCTTTTGATAGAACAATGCGGACTTAAAGGGCAGTCGGTAGGCGGCGCGCAGGTAAGCGAAAAGCACAGCGGATTCGTCATAAACACGGGAAACGCAACTTTCGCCGACGTTATGAAGCTTTGCGAAAAGGTAAAAAATACGGTTATGGAAAAAACAGGCTACAGCCTTGAGCTTGAGCCGATCATACTTAAATAAGAGGTCGATTATGAAAGTATTAATAGTAACGGGAATGTCAGGCTCGGGAAAATCAAGCGTTATGGACGTTATGGAGGATATAGGATATTATTGCATAGATAATATACCTCCGAAGCTTATTCCTCAGTTTATGGACTTGTGCCGTAAATCAGGGGGCGGACTGGACAAAATAGCTGTAGCGGTCGATATTCGCACAGGGGATATGTTTGCGGAAATTTTCCGTTCATGGCAGGCTCTCAAATCCGATGCTAACGTTGAGGTAAAGGTACTGTTTATTGAAGCTAACGATGAAGTTCTGATAAAAAGATATAAGGAGACTCGCCGCAAGCATCCCCTTGATGAGAAGTTCAACGGAAATATGCACGACGCTATAGCATATGAACGCAATCAGCTTTCGCAGCTCAGGGAGATAGCGGATTACTACATTGAATCCTCCCAGTATTCCGCTGCGCAGCTCAAAGAGCAGGTCAAGCAGATATTCCTTGACAACAGTTCGGATTCTCTTATAATAAAGGTAATGTCTTTCGGTTTCAAATACGGTGTTTCTACTGAATCAGACCTTGTATTTGACGTGCGCTGTCTGCCGAATCCCTATTACGTGGAGGAACTCAGGAATCATACGGGTCTGGAGGAATGCGTACAGGAATATGTTATGACTTCTGAGCAGTCGCAGGAGCTTTTCGGCAAACTTACCGAACTTATAGATTTTCTTATACCTTTATACATACGCGAGGGCAAGAGCCAGCTTGTAATAGCTTTCGGCTGCACTGGAGGAAAGCATCGCTCGATAACCTTTGCGGAGCTTATTTCCGCATATCTTGTGGAAAACGGCTATAAGGTACAGAAATATCACCGTGATATTACCAAGGATAAAAAGATATAATATAAAATTGTAACGGCGGTTGATTTTGCGGCGATAATTTCTTGTGTCACCAATATTTTTTTATGAAAAGAGTTGGTCAGAATGAGTTTTTCCGATGAAGTGAGAAAGGAACTTTGCACCTATATCAACGATAAGGACAAGAGATTTGCCTGTCTTTACGGTATGCTCCTTTTCAGCAGGGTATTGTCGTCGGAAAGGATATGCTTTCAGAGCAAAAGCAAAACCGCCTCGGATACATTCGGCGAACTTTTCGGAAAGGTATTCAGGAGCAGACCCGATTGCAGGGAATCCGCCGCTAAGAACGGCAAGGTCATGTATATATACGATATTACGGACGCCGAGCTTATTGCAAGGGTTTTTGAGAAATACCGATTTTCCGCAGACGAGCGTCATATGGATACGGAAATAATTTCAACGGGAAGTCTCGGAGTTTTTACTGCGGGAGTTTTTCTTGCCTGCGGAAGCGTCAACGATCCCGAAAAGGAATATCACCTTGAATTTACGTCGCCGGAAGAAGCTCTTGCCAACGAGCTTTCCGCGCTCCTTGCCGATATAGGCGTAACTGCCGGACTAACAGTTCGCAGGGGACAGTACATCGTTTATATAAAGGGCAGCGAATCTATAGAGGACACTCTGACGTTTATCGGCGCGCAGCAATGCACTTTGGAACTGATGAACGTGAAGATATACAAGGATGTCCGCAACAAGGCGAACCGCATTACAAACTGTGATAACGCAAATATAAATAAGGTTGTAAACGCTTCGATGAAACAGGTGGAGGATATACGTCTGATAGCCTCAACAATGGGACTTGATATTCTTTCGGAGGAGCTTCGGGAGGTGGCGGAGCTTCGACTAAGCAGCACGGGTCTGAGCCTACAGGATATAGGAGACAGCCTTTCCGTACCTATAAGCCGTTCGGGTGTAAATCACCGCCTGAAAAAAATTGCAAAAATTGCTGATGAGATAAGGGCAGGAGGCGGATATGAGAAAAGATGAATTTGTCAATCTGCACGTTCATACGGAATACAGTCTGCTTGACGGAGCGTGCGTCATAAACCATCTGATGGAGCGTCTTAAAGAGCTTGGACAAACAGCTGCCGCCATAACGGATCACGGCAATATGTACGGAGCTATGGAGTTCAGTCAAGCGGCTTCAAAGGCAGGTATAAAGCCGATAATCGGGTGCGAGGTCTACGTTGCTCCGAGAACTCGTTTTGATAAGGACTCCAAACTTGACAGCCGCCCCTATCATCTCATACTGCTGTGTGAAAACAATGAGGGCTACAGCAATCTTGTAAAGCTTGTCTCGGCGGCAAACATAGAGGGCTTTTACAATAAGCCGAGGGTCGATACCGAGCTGCTGAGAAAGTATCATAAGGGGCTGATATGCCTTTCAGCCTGTCTTGCAGGAGAAATTCCGAGACTTCTTTCCGATAACCGATACGATGCCGCCAAACAGAAGGCTTTGGAGTACCTTGACATATTTGGCAGGGGAAATTATTTTATAGAGGTGCAGAATCACGGTCTCAGGGACGAGCTGCAAATTCTTCCGAAGCTTTACAGACTTTCCGAGGAAACAGGCATACAGCTTGCGGCGACCAACGACTGCCATTATATCAATCGTGAGGATTCCGAGCTTCAAAAGGTTCTTATCTGCATTCAGACAGGCACTGTACTTGGCGAGCCGAACGGTCTTGATTTCGGCGCTGACGAATATTATGTCAAGTCCGCAGACGAAATGGCTGAGCTTTTCAAAGGGCATGAGGACGCTGTTTCTGCGACCGCAAAAATTGCCGAACGGTGCAGCGTAGATTTTAATTTCGACAGCGGTATAAAAATACCCGAATTCAGATACGAGGGATTTTCTGATAATAAAGAGCTTCTTCGCCGTCTGAGCTTCGAGGGGCTTTATAGTCGTTACGGGAACAGTCCCTCGGCAGAAACAGTACATCGTCTTGAATATGAGCTGTCGGTAATAAATGATAAGCATTTTACCGACTATTTTCTTATTGTATGGGATTTCGTGCGTTATGCAAGAGAAAACAATATCCCCGTTGGACCGGGCAGAGGCTCGGGAGCAGGAAGTCTCTGCGCATATTGTATAGGCATTACGGGGATAGACCCGATGAAATACAATCTGATGTTCGAGCGTTTTCTGAATCCTGAGCGTGTAAGCATGCCTGATTTCGATATTGATTTCTGCATTGAGGGACGTCAGTCGGTCAAGGATTACGTTGTCAGAAAATACGGCGAGGATAAGGTTTCGGAAATTATTGCTTTCGATACCCTGAAAGCAAAGGCGGCTGTTCGTGACATTGCCCGTGTTCTGGGACTTCCGTACAATCTTGGGGACAAGATCGCCAAAATGATAGACCCTAAAGGAGATCTTTCATTTTCATTGAAGTCCAACAAGGAGCTTGCCGCTCTTTACTCGGCAGACCGTTCCGTTAAGCGGCTTATTGATCTTGCCTTAAAGCTTGAGGGAATGCCGCGGCATACCTCTACTCATGCGGCAGGCGTGGTGATCTCGGCTGTTAAGCTTGACGATCTTGTGCCTTTGCAGCGGAACGATAATACTATAGTGACCCAGTATACCATGACATATCTCGAATCGCTGGGACTGCTTAAAATGGATTTTCTCGGTCTGCGCAACCTTACGGTCATTCGCGATACCGTCAATGAGATAAAGCGTATTCAGCCTGACTTTGATATAAACAGTATTCCCGAGAACGATAGGCAGGTCTACAGAATGCTGTCAAAAGGCGATACGGCAGGAGTATTTCAATTTGAAAGCGACGGCATGACAAAGTGGCTCACGGAAATGAAGCCCGAGCGTATGGAGGATCTGATCGTAATAATTTCTCTTTACCGTCCCGGACCGATGAAGTCTATCCCGTTGTATATCAGAAATAAGAGAGAGCCGCAGAAAGCGGAATATCTTCACCCTATTCTCAGGGAGATTCTTGAGGAGACCTACGGTATTATGGTCTATCAGGAGCAGGTTATGGAGATATGCCGAAAGCTTGCAGGATATTCTTACGGTCATGCCGATATAGTCCGCCGTGCAATGGCGAAAAAGAAGCATGAAGCAATGCTCAGAGAACGTGAGAGCTTTGTTTCGGGTGCGGAGAAAAACGGCGTTTCGCCCGACACGGCAAATAAAATATTCGATGAAATGGTAAGCTTTGCGTCTTATGCCTTTAATAAATCTCATGCAGCCGCTTATGCTTATTTGGCTTATCAGACGGCATATCTGAAATGTCATTACAGGGGTATCTACATGGCGGCGCTTATGTCGAGCGTAATGACGGGCGGAGGACGTTTGGCGGACTATATAAGCGATTGCCGAAGCTCGGGACTTGAAGTAGCGGCTCCCGATATAAATAAAAGCATGAAAGGCTTTACCTATGACGGAGAACGGCTGTACTTCGGACTTTTAGCGGTAAAAAACGCAGGCGGAGGACTTGCGGACAGGATAATTTCGGAGCGTGAGAAAAACGGCAGTTATACAGGTCTGCAAGATTTTTGCGAAAGGGTATCGGGCAGGGAACTCAGCAAGAAAGCTCTTGAAAATCTGATAAAAGCAGGAGCGTTTGACGGATTGGGACTTAACCGCCGTCAGATGTTGGACAGCTACGAGATGTTCATGGATAACGGCGGAAAATTCAGCAGGGAAATTATAGACGGTCAGATGAATCTGTTTGAAACGGCGAGTACCGAATCGGTCAATATGAAGCTGCCTTACAAGCCCGAATATGACCGCAAGCGGCTTCTTGCCATGGAAAAGGAAGCCGCAGGAATTTATTTCTCGGGCAATCCTCTTTCCGAGTACGGTTATCTTGCGGAGCTTCTGAAAGTTCGTAAAACTGCGGAAATTATAGGCAGCGACAGTATCAGGGACGATGATAATGTAAAACTGCTGTGCATAATACAGGAAAAGAAGCTGCATACGACCAAAAAAGGTAGCGATATGTGTTTTTTTACCGTTGGCGACGAAACGGGGGAGCTTGACGCCGTTGTTTTCCCCGAGCTTTATACTTTGACGGGCGCAAGGCTCAATGAAGAAACGATCGTCTATATAAACGGAAAAATTTCGCTTAAAGACGACAGCGTGACCGTTATATGTGGCAGCATAGTTCCTGAACAGGAATTGCTGCGTATGGCGGATAATATGAGGCTGTGCATTAAAACAAAGTCCGACAGCGTACCTGTCAGGGAGCTTTCAGAGCTTTGCAGCATGTACGGCGGAAATACGCCGATCTGTTTTTATCTTACGGATACAAAGAAAATGGTGCGTCCGAAAAATAAACTTTCCCTGCGTATCACGGAGGAGGTATTCGGAAAGCTTTCGGAAATTACCGACCCCATAAATATCGGACTTATATGAATAGATAAATTAATTGCGGCTTGGTGAAAACGATATGATTCAACATGATTTATTGTACAAAATCACGGAAAACATGCCTGAGTTGAAAAAGGTATTGACTTTTTCAGGCAAAAGAGGTAAAATATATATGTATGAAAGCTAAGCCTTTAATGGCTGAATATATTGCAGAATGGAGAAGTGTTTATGATCAAGAAAATCGGAGTGCTTACAAGCGGCGGCGATGCTCCCGGAATGAACGCTGCTGTAAGAGCTGTTGTAAGAGCGGCTCTCAGCAAGGGCATGGAAGTTTACGGTGTCCGCAGGGGTTACAATGGTCTTATAAACGGAGACATTTTCAAAATGGATGAAAGAAGTGTTTCCGATATTATTCATCAGGGAGGCACGATTCTCTATACCGCAAGATGTCCCGAGTTCAGAACTCAGGAGGGTGTGGCTAAGGCTAAGGCTAAGTGCGATGAATTTGGGATCGAAGGACTTGTCGTTATCGGCGGTGACGGCTCGTTCAGAGGAGCTGCCGACCTTTCGGCTATGGGTATGCTTTGTGTAGGTCTGCCCGGAACTATAGATAACGATATTTCATGCACGGATTATACTATCGGTTTTGACACGGCTATGAATACGGCTATGGAGCTTGTGGACAAGCTTCGTGATACATCACAGTCCCACGACCGTATTTCCGTTGTTGAGGTAATGGGCAGAGGCGCAGGTCATATTGCCGTAAATACGGGCGTTGCCTGCGGAGCTACCGATATTATCACAAAGGAAGTTCCTTATGACCTTGACGCTATCGCAAATACAATGCTTGAAAAGAAATCAAAAGGCAAGCAGAATTTCGTTGTTATCGTTGCGGAGGGTATCGGTCACTCTCAGGAAATAGCTACAACGCTTCAGGAAAAGACGGGTATCGAGGCTCGTGCAACTATTCTCGGTCACGTTCAGAGAGGTGGAAGCCCCACTCTGAGAGACAGAGTAGAAGCGACACGTATGGGTTACTATGCTGTCGAGCTTTTGGAGCAGGGCGTCGGAAACCGTGTTGTCGGAATCAAGGACAGCAAGATCGTAGACTATGATATTCAGGAAGCACTCTCTATGAGTAAGCCTTATGACGAAAAGCTTCATCATATCGCTGAAGAGATCGCATTCTGATAAATAGATCTCTCAGTTTCCGAGGAGGTCTAATAAAAAAGCAATGGGGCTGGCGTATCTTTTTAGATGCGGCAGCCTTAAATTGTTTAGCAATTTTGCTGTAAACCGCAATTGAATCATAGGAACGAAATGTTGATTTTGCTGAAATTATGCCGCGGAGTTAAACTCAATTAAATATCACTTGCAATTTCAGCAAACAAATAGTATAATTAATATGTATATAATTAAACGACAAATGAGGTATAAATATGTCAACAGTATTTCTTGCAGGCGGAGCCGGATATATAGGCTCTCATACAGCAGTTGAACTTCTGAACGCAGGCTATGACGTCATCATTGCCGATAACTACAGCAACAGTTCTCCCGAAGCTGTCAGAAGGGTGGAGAAGATCACGGGAAAAACCGTGAAGTCCTATGAGCTTGATATAAAGGATACAACACGGTTATCCGAGATTTTTGCAGCGAACTCCATTGACGCTGTAATACATTTCGCAGGTCTGAAAGCGGTGGGCGAATCGGTTCGCGAGCCGATAATGTACTATAGAAACAATATTGACACCACGTTGTCACTGCTTGAATGTATGAAAAAATACAATGTTAAAAATATTATTTTTTCATCGAGCGCAACGGTTTACGGTGAGGAAAATCCTGTCCCGTATTTCGAGACTATGAAAAGGGGAGCATGCACCAATCCCTACGGCTGGACTAAGTCAATGATGGAGCAGATATTTGAGGATGCGGCAAGAGCAGATAAGGAGCTTTCTGTAGTTCTTCTCAGGTACTTTAACCCTATCGGCGCGCATGAAAGCGGAATGATAGGCGAAGATCCGCAGGGTATCCCGAATAATCTTATGCCCTATGTATCGCAGGTAGCTGTCGGCAAGCGTGAGTGTCTTACGATTTTCGGAAATGATTACCCTACGCCCGACGGAACATGTACAAGAGATTATATTCATGTTACCGATCTTGCCATAGGTCATGTAAAAGCAGTCGATTATATTCTTAAAAACCGTTGCGTGGAGATATTCAATCTCGGCACGGGAGTTCCCTACAGCGTAACGGAAATAGTCGATACTTTTGAGAGAGTAAACGGCGTAAAGGTAAACCATGTATACGGAGAAAGACGTGAAGGCGATCTGGCGGAATGTTACGCAAACGCTGATAAGGCTCTCAAAATACTCGGCTGGAAAACCGAAAGAACATTGGAAGATATGTGCCGCGATTCATGGAACTGGCAGAAAAATAATCCCAACGGCTACAGTAAATAATTTGTTATCAACAGCCTGAGCAGTAACGATCTGCGTTGTTGGTTCAGTATCCCGATGGTTAAAACTGTCGGGAGTTTTGTTAAGAGGTGTACTTTATGGATCATTTCAGATTGCATTCTCAGTATGCTCCCGCAGGCGATCAGCCCGAGGCTATAGAAGCTCTTGTCAACGGGATAAACAGCGGAAAAAAAGAGCAGATATTGCTGGGCGTAACAGGCTCGGGAAAAACGTTTACAATGGCTAACGTTATAGCAAAGGTAAATAAGCCGACGCTTGTTCTTGCGCATAATAAAATACTTGCGGCGCAGCTATGTTCGGAGTTTAAGGAGTTTTTTCCCGAAAATGCAGTGGAATATTTTGTTTCCTATTACGATTATTACCAGCCCGAGGCGTATGTGGCAAGTACCGACAGCTATATTGAAAAGGTCTCCTCTGTCAATGACGAGATAGATAAGCTCCGCCATTCCGCCACTACGGCTCTTGCTGAACGGCGGGACGTTATAATCGTATCGAGCGTGTCGTGTATTTACTCTTTGGGAAGTCCTGATGAATACCGTTCAATGGTCGTGTCAATACGTCAGGGAGCTGAAAAGCCCCGTGAACAGCTTATTGCCGAACTTATAAAAATACGGTACGAGCGAAACGATATTGCCTTTGAACGTAACCGTTTTCGGGTTCGTGGCGACGTTGTGGAGATTTTTCCTGCAATGTCGAGCGATACGGCGGTTCGCGTTGAATATTTCGGTGATGAGATCGAACGTATTTCCGAAATAAACGTGGTTACGGGCGAAGTCAAGGCGGTGTTGTCTCATGCGGCTATCTTCCCTGCGTCGCATTATATTGTAGGCGATGAAAAGCTTGAATCCGCTTTGGAAGAGCTTGACAGGGAGCTTGCTGAACGTATAGAATACTTCACTCAGAACAATAAGCTTGTGGAGGCTCAGCGTATCGAACAGCGCACGCACTACGATATGGAAATGCTCCGTGAAGTCGGATATTGCAGTGGCGTTGAGAATTATTCAAGGGTATTGTCGGGCAGAGCGCCGGGAAGCACTCCGCAGACGCTTCTCGATCATTTTCCGGAAGATTTTCTGCTCATTGTTGACGAAAGCCATGTAACTCTGCCGCAGGTTCGAGGAATGTATGCCGGCGACAGGGCGAGAAAAACTACGCTGATAGACTACGGTTTCCGTCTGCCGAGCGCATTTGACAATCGTCCGCTTAATTTTGACGAGTTCAACGCGCATATTTCTCAGGCGATATACGTGAGCGCAACTCCGGGACAAATAGAACGTGAAAAAACAGATATAATAGTTGAACAGCTTATCCGTCCGACAGGACTTGTCGATCCTGAAATAATCGTTAAGCCGACACAGGGTCAGATAGAAGATCTTTACTCCGAAATAAATCTGCGTATCGAGCGAAAGGAAAGAGTCCTCGTAACGACTCTCACAAAGAAAATGGCTGAGGATCTTACGGCTTATTATGAAAATTTAGGCGTTAAGATACGTTATCTGCACCACGACATCGACACTATTGAGCGAATGGAAATAATCAAAGACCTCCGCAGCGGAGTTTTCGATGTGCTTGTGGGTATAAATCTTCTGCGCGAGGGTCTTGACATACCCGAGGTAAGCCTTATCGCTATACTTGACGCCGATAAAGAGGGATTCCTCAGAAGCGAAACGTCGCTGATACAGACAATAGGACGAGCCGCTCGAAATGCAAACGGTCAGGTAATAATGTACGCCGATGAAGTTACAGGTTCAATGGAACGCGCGATAACCGAGACTGAACGCCGCCGCAGTTTGCAGATAGCGTTCAATAAGGAACACGGTATAGTTCCTAAAACGGTAATAAAGGACATTCGTGACGTGCTTGAAATAACCTCAAAGAGCAAGGTCGATGCAAAGACCAAAAAGAAGAAAATGTCGGCGGCAGAACGTCAGCAGCTTATCGACAGACTTACCGTCGAGATGAAAAATGCCGCTAAAATGCTTGAATTTGAACATGCGGCATATCTGAGAGATAAGATCGCCGAACTCAGGGAACAGTAATGCAAGTGCAATATTAAGGTGAATGAATATGATAAAAAAAATAGTAATTAAGGGTGCAAGAGCAAACAACCTGAAAAACATAGACGTTGAGCTACCGAGAGATAAGTTTATCGTTATGACGGGACTTTCGGGGTCGGGAAAATCATCGCTTGCCTTTGATACGATATATGCGGACGGTCAGCGCCGTTATGTCGAGAGCCTTTCTTCATATGCAAGAATGTTTCTGGGACAAATGGATAAACCTGATGTGGACAGTATCGAGGGTCTGTCGCCCGCTATTTCAATAGATCAGAAAACTACATCAAAAAATCCTCGTTCCACGGTAGGAACGGTAACCGAGATATACGATTACCTCCGTCTGCTTTATGCAAGGATAGGAGTTCCCCATTGTCCTATATGCGGACGTGAGATCGCCCAGCAGACTATAGATCAGATGGTGGACAAGATAATGGAGCTTCCTCACGGGACAAAGGTGCAGCTTCTTGCGCCTATCGCACGAAACCGCAAGGGACAGTACGCAAAGGAGCTTGAATCCGCAAGAAAGTCGGGTTTTGTCCGTGTTCGTATAGACGGTATAATGTATGAGTTGTCAGAGGAGATAAAGCTTGAAAAAAACAAAAAGCACAATATTGAAATAGTTGTTGACAGAATAATTATCAAAGAGGGGATAGAGTCCCGAATTACCGACAGCCTCGAAACTATCTTCAAGCTTACCGACGGACTTGCTCTTATTGATGTCATTGACGGCGATGAAATGTTGTTTTCGCGGAATTTTGCCTGTCCCGAGCATAACATCAGTATCGGTGAGCTTGAACCCGTTATGTTCTCTTTCAATAATCCTGTGGGAGCGTGTCCGAAATGTACGGGACTGGGTATGCTTCGTCAGATAGACCCAAAAGCCATTGTTCCCGATAAAAGGCTCAGTATATTGGGCGGAGCTATAAATGCAAGCGGTTGGAACAGTCTTGACGAAACTTCAATTGCCGTAATGTACTATAAGGCTATCTCCAAAAAATACAAAATCCCTCTTGACGTTCCCGTGAGCGAGCTTACAAAGGAACAGCTCGATATTTTCCTTTACGGAACAGGAACGACCGAGCTTGAACTGCGGCGTCCCGAATCTTTGGGCGGCGGAAAGTATAAAAGTCCCTTTGAGGGTATCATTCCCAATCTTGAGCGGAGATACCGTGAAACCAACAGCGATTACAGCAAAGCTGTTATCGAGGAGACTATGGTAGAATGCAGCTGCCCCGAGTGTAAAGGAAAAAGGCTTCGTCCCGAATATCTGGCGGTAACGGTCGGTGGCAAAAATATCAGCGACCTGACGGACTTGTCTGTAAAAAATGCTATCGAGTTTTTCGGAGAGCTGAAGCTTACCAAACAAGAAGGCTTGATAGGCGAACGCATAATCAAGGAGGTAAAGGATCGTTTATCGTTCCTCAGCAGCGTAGGACTGGAATATCTCACCCTTTCACGAGCTTCGGGGACATTATCGGGCGGCGAATCGCAGCGTATACGTCTTGCAACTCAGATAGGCTCGTCGCTTGTGGGAGTGCTGTATATTCTTGACGAGCCGAGTATCGGTCTGCACCAGCGTGATAACGATAAGCTGATAGCAACTTTGAAACGTCTGCGTGATATTGGAAACACGCTTATAGTCGTAGAGCATGACGATGATACGATGCTTGCGGCTGACTATATCGTCGATATAGGACCGGGAGCAGGCATAAATGGCGGAAACGTCGTATTTGCGGGAACTGTCGATAAGCTCCTCAAATGCAGAAGCTCCATAACGGGACAGTATCTCAGCGGCAAAAAGAAAATACCCGTACCGCAGCAAAGGCGTAAGGGTAACGGAAAATTCCTTACGGTCAAAGGGGCGTCCGAGCATAATCTTAAAAATGTCAACGTCAAGATACCGCTGGGCGAGTTTATCTGTGTAACGGGAGTTTCGGGAAGCGGCAAGTCGTCCCTTGTCAACGAAATAATTTATAAGCACCTTGCAAACAGACTTAACCGAGCGAAAACCATTCCCGGCAGCTTCAAGGAGATCGAGGGACTTGAAAATCTCGACAAGGTAATATGTATAGATCAGTCGCCGATAGGACGTACTCCGCGTTCAAATCCTGCAACCTATACCGGCGTATTCGACGACATACGAGAGCTTTTTGCCTTGACGCCTGACGCAAAAGCGAGAGGTTATAAAAACAGCCGTTTCAGCTTCAATGTAAAGGGCGGACGCTGTGAAGCCTGTTCGGGAGATGGAATTATCAAGATAGAAATGCACTTTCTGCCTGACGTGTACGTACCATGCGAGGTCTGCAAGGGTAAACGCTATAATCGTGAAACTCTCGAAGTCCATTATAAGGGCAAGTCGATTTACGATGTGCTTGAAATGACCGTAGACGAGGGCGTGGAATTTTTCGAGCATATTCCAAAAATATTCAGAAAGCTGAAAACCTTGCAGGAGGTAGGCTTGGGTTATATAAAGATAGGTCAGCCTGCTACCACTTTATCGGGCGGCGAAGCTCAGCGAGTGAAGCTTTCCACGGAGCTTTCCAGAAAGGCGACAGGGCAGACTATATACATTCTCGACGAGCCTACTACGGGACTTCATACGGCGGACGTTCATAAGCTCATAGACGTGCTTCAGAAGCTTACAGACCAAGGCAATACGGTGCTTGTTATCGAGCATAACCTGAATGTGATAAAGTCAGCCGACCATATAATTGACCTCGGACCCGAGGGAGGAGATAACGGCGGTTCTCTGGTCGTGACGGGAACTCCCGAGGAAGTTGCCGCCTGCGAATCGTCTTATACAGGACAGTATCTGAAATCATATTTGTAATAAATGACAAAAAACTGCTTGATATTTTGTTTATTATTCTGAACTTTTTGTAAAACGTGAGTAAATATTTGTTATTTATTCGTCTTTATAGTATAATCAGTATAAGAGCTTATTTAAATTAGTTTTAGGGACAAATATTAGAAAGCGTTTTAGAGCCTGTTCAGTATCTCGGCGTGTGCGGATTTTCGAGCATAATTTTGTCGAAGTCAAGGAAAAAATTTGCAGGCATACTGTCGTATGGCAAGGATTTTTGACGCAGGATTCGGCAAAATTTGCCGAAAAGACGTGCGCGAGGAGATACTGAACAGGCTCTTATAGAAAGGACGTGTTTTTTATGAAGAAAACCAAAAAAACGGTCATGACAGCGGCTTTATTTGCTGCGGCGATGAATCTTGTTCCCTCGGGAGCAGTAGAAGCTGTTATGTCCAATGACGATATGGGTGCTGTCTATGCAGCCGACGAACCCGACAGCGAAGGCGTTATCGGTGAGGTTGAGAATGATTTTCAAGGAGTATACGGTCCTCCGTGGATGATGATTCCGGAAAGTCAGTGGCGAGGCGACGTATACGAGGACGGCGTTATAGACGCCTATGACATGGTTGAATTAAGAAAAAAACTGCTGAACGGTACAGAATCGGATTGGGATGCAAAGAGAGCCGATGTAAACGGTGACGGAGAAGTCGGAATATCAGATATGGTAATGCTTCAAAAGTATCTCATGGGGCAGATAGACGGCTTTACCGAAAAAGCTGAAACGCAAACGACCGAAGCTTCGTCAGAGATCAAAACCGAGACAGTCACAACGGTTCAGACTGTTCCCGTGCCTGTTTACGGACCTCCGAGCATGTTTGACTGAGGAAAGTAAAATGCTTGATGTAAATATAAAAAAAGAACATATGAAGACATTGGAGGCGTACCGTGCGGGTTTGATGATAAAGCCTCAGCTCCGTCACTTGTTTTTGGAGCTTACTTTGAGGTGCAACGAAAAATGCCTTCATTGCGGAAGCAGCTGCGGCGATGTTTCTTCCGAAGAACTTACCGCACAGCAGTACGCAAAATTCCTTGCCGAGGTCAAGGGCGACTTCGGAACTAAGGATAAAATGCTCTGTATCACGGGCGGAGAACCTCTTTTGAGAAAAGATTTTTTCGATATAATGGCGGCGGCTCACGAACTTGGTTTCCGTTGGGGAATGACAAGCAACGCCACTCTTATAGACGACAGTACAGCGTGTGAGCTAAAGCGTGTCGGCATGGGGACTATTTCTGTGAGCATTGACGGACTTGAGGAAACGCATGACGCTTTCCGCCGTATTCACGGTGGTTGGCAGCGTGCAATGAACGGCATTGAAAGTCTGCTGAGAGTTGGCGGATTTAAGCACGTTCAGGTAACTACTGTCGTTACTCATCAGAATATAGGTCAGCTTGACGAACTTTATAAAATTTTTAATGAAATGGAGATAGACTCGTGGCGAATAATCAATATTGAGCCTATCGGACGAGCAAAGCAGCATGCTGAACTGCTTCTTACTCCCGAGGACTACCGATATATGTTTGAATATATCAGAAATAAACGTATTGCAGGAGAGCCTGTGACCTATGGTTGCAGTCACTATCTCGGTATGGAGTATGAACGTGAGGTCAGAGACTGGTATTACTTGTGTACAGCCGGTACGTACATAGCAAGCATTATGGAAAACGGCGATATAACCGCTTGTCTTGACATTGAACGCCGCCCCGAATTTATACAGGGAAACATTCTTACCGATCGTTTTAAGGACGTTTGGGAGAAAAAGTTTGAGATATTCCGAAAAAATCTCAGCGAGGAAAACGAAAAATGCCGAAGCTGCGCAGAAAAATGCCGCTGTCATGGCGATTCCTACCATAGCTGGGACTTTGATAATCATGAACCGCAGGTTTGTTTTAAGGACATTTTATTTTGAACGTAACACCAAAAATACCGCTAAAGTCGAGTTAGATCGCACTTTAGCGGTATATTTTTTATTCTTCGTATTTCTTAAAAAGCTTTGGAATAATGATGATAACAACGAGCAGCATAGCGCATATTCCGCCCAAGATCAGCAATATTGTAGATAATGTCAGGTGCGGTTCGCCGTATTCCTGTTTCGTGTATGTAAAGCCTGTATTCGCAAAAGCTTCGTCTACAGCTTTCGCTATGACCTTATGACCCTTTTCGTTCGGGTGAATGTCAAGGTCGGCGATACGTGTTAGTTCGGCGCATTTGCCGTCAAAATCGGCTGCAACGTCAATGACCGTATAGCTGTCGGCTGCATTTACTTTGATTATTTCATTGAACTTGCCGATCTTTTCTTCTGAAAACTCCGTAACCATAGAAAAATCGGTAAATGTTTCCAACGGATCGTAAAGCGTCTGAATATATATTACCCCGTCTGTCTTACTGTTTAAAACCGATGAAATTTCCTTTAAATTCGCTTCAAAACCTGTGAGAGCCTTATCAACGTCCTCCTCCATTGTGGAAAGCGCAGCGGCAGCCTTGAATATATCAACGTCGGAAAAATCTATTGTCTTGTTTTTAGCCGTAATGCCTAAAGCGTCTATTATTTCTAAAACTATGCCGAGCAGATCGTTTCCCCCGATAGATACAACGACAGCATCGGTATCGCTCAGAGCCGAATCAAGCTTTCCGCTGTTGAGAAGCTTCAAAAGATCGGAGGACGTATCTCCCGAAACTGCGAAATTCTGCATTTCGTGGTCGCTTGTTTCCGCAAGCTCCGTTTCGTACTGTTTTTTCAAAATGTTTGCATAGGAATCGGGGCAGCTGTAATTATCGTTAAGGGTGTAACCGTCAAGACCGTAGCCTGCTGCGATAGAGTCGCCCAAAAACATCATATGCGGCGGCGCGTCGAGGTCGTATGATGTTTCTATAAGGTCGCGTTTCGTCATGGAACAGCCCGTGAACCCCGTAAAAGACAAAAAGCATACGGCGGCAGCAAGAATTTTTTTGATCATTTTGCACCTACCTGTTTCGGGATTTTATATTACGGTCTATTTCACGGTCAGCCGCTCGTTTGGCAGCGTCCGCGCGTTTATCATAAAGCTTTTTGCCCTTGCAGAGTCCAAGCTGCATTTTTACTCGGGAGTCCTTGAAATATATGCTCAGCGGAATAAGCGACAGACCGTCCTGCTTGACCGTACCGTAGAGCTTGTTTATTTCCCTCTTGTGCATGAGAAGCTTTCTGACGCGCATAGGGTCGCGGTTGAAAATATTGCCCTTTTCATAAGGAGAAATGTGCATTCCCTTAACATATATTTCGCCGTTATCTATGGAACACCAAGCGTCTTTCAGATTTACAGCGCCTTGACGTATTGATTTAACTTCAGTACCCACAAGCTCCATGCCGGCTTCGTAGGTTTCAAGAACAAAGTATTCATGCCGTGCCTTGCGGTTTTCTGCAATGGTTTTAGTACCCTTTGATCGCATATTTTTACTCCAATCAAAATAATTATACCACAGCGATCCAAGAAAACTTACCAATTTATGAGCGTTTTTCTTGAACAGCTACAATAATTATATCCTATATCGGAAAAAATGTCAAGAAAATATTGTGTCTTAATTTGTTATAAAAATTATTTTTTTAAAAACACTTGATTTTTATTTGGAAATATGTTATAATATTAAAGGTTCAAATGGAGACAGTATTTTCGGATCTCCGGAATGAGTTGTTTCAGCATTGTCCGTGTGCGTTGATTTTAAATTTAATATGCAGTGGTATCGAAGTGGTCATAACGGACATGACTCGAAATCATGATGCCCCTTGAGGGACGTGGGTTCGAATCCCACCCACTGCGCCATTTTCCCCATTGCTGTTCAGCATTGGGGATTTTTCGTTTAGTTGAATAGCGAAAAAACAGAGACACCTATGATATATATATCATAAGTGTCTCTGAAAATTTTTATAATCGCAAAAAGCTGTTTTTTAATTAGCCGAGTTCTGCGAAGTACTTGATAGTTCTTACCATCTGTGATGTATAAGAATTCTCGTTATCGTACCATGAAACTACCTGAACCTCGTAGAAATCGTCAGCAATCTTGGATACCATTGTCTGTGTAGCATCAAAGAGCGAGCCGTACTTCATGCCGATTACGTCAGAAGAAACGATCTGATCCTCGTTGTAGCCGAAAGACTCGGAAGCAGCAGCCTTCATAGCAGCGTTGATGCCTTCCTTGGTAACGTCAGCGCCCTTAACAACGGCTGTAAGGATAGTTGTAGAACCTGTAGGAACAGGAACTCTCTGAGCAGAACCGATGAGCTTGCCGTTAAGCTCGGGGATAACAAGACCGATAGCCTTAGCTGCGCCTGTTGAGTTAGGAACGATATTAGCAGCGCCTGCTCTTGCTCTTCTGAGGTCGCCCTTTCTGTGAGGACCGTCAAGGATCATCTGATCGCCTGTATAAGCGTGGATAGTACTCATGATACCGCTCTGGATAGGAGCATAGTCGTTAAGAGCCTTAGCCATGGGAGCGAGGCAGTTTGTTGTGCATGAAGCAGCAGAGATGATCTTATCATCAGCCGTAAGAGTACCCTCGTTTACGCTGTAAACGATAGTCTTAAGGTCGCTGCCTGCGGGAGCGGAGATTACAACCTTCTTAGCGCCTGCGTCGATATGAGCCTGTGACTTGTCCTTTGAGCAGTAGAAGCCTGTACACTCGAGAACTACGTCTACGCCGATCTCGCCCCAAGGAAGCTCAGCAGCGTTAGCCTTAGCATAAATTGTGAGAGTCTTGCCGTCAACTGTGATAGTACCTGCTTCGTCGTTAGCTTCAACTGTATGAAGATTCTCGCCGATTCTGCCGCAGTAGCCGCCCTGTGCTGTATCATACTTGAGAAGCTGAGCGAGCATGGAAGGTTTTGTAAGATCGTTGATAGCAACAACCTCGTAACCCTCTGCACCAAACATCTGTCTGAATGCAAGACGACCGATACGACCGAAACCATTAATAGCAACTTTAACTGACATTGGAAATTACCTCCTGATTTTTACATTGCAGTTTTTCAAACTGCTATATTTATATTATACACTATACTGTTAAATTTTTCAAGAGGTTAGATAAAAAATTAACAGATTTGTCATTAAAACGACATTTGACACAGCTTTCAACAAAAATTATTGTTAATTTTGACGAAAATTAACTTATAAAATACCATTCCATTTTTTAAAAAAATGTAGTATAATATTTATTGAGAGTTACGTACAAGAGGGGGATACTCTGATGGATGAACTTGGTGATATTTTCGATCTTATATTTAACAACGAATTTATCAAGGCTTTTCTCAGCGACAGTGAAAGCCAAAAAAGATTAAATATTTCGGTGATAAGCTCAATATGCTTTGAGCTTGCTGATATAAGCGATGAGGAATGTACATCCGAATTTCGTCTTGCATGTGCAAATAAAATATTAAATCAGTGCAGTCAGATGATGAAATTTTCCGAGATCTTTACTATATTTTCCGAAATTTTAAGTGAAAATGAGCCTATGACCGATACAATAGATATTTCGGAATTTTTATCGGAATTTACCGATGAATGCAGAACATATCTCAAAGGAACATGTGAAATAAGCTGTAAACCCGGAGAAATGGCTGTAACTGAAACGATGAAAAAGCTTCTTGAATTTTGTATGATAATGTATGTGCGGAAATCTGTACTAATAGGCGCTGAAAGTATATCATTTACGCATACTTTGGAATCAGAGTATATCGTTATACATGCGAAGATCGAAAAACTCGGAACTGCTGCCGAGACTGAGAATATGCCCGAGACTGTAACTTTCGATTATGCCGACGGTATTATATCTTCGGTCGTTAAAAAATTAAACGGGAAATATACTTCGGACGACAAGGAAATGAAGCTTTATATACCGTTTAAAAACAGCGGAAGCAGCGTGCTGAAAAGTCCTCCCAAGACTTACGGCAAGCCCGTTTTCAATATTTTAAAAATTATGCTTTCGGATTTGAGCGATATAACTATTATATAGCCGCTTTTGAAAAAAACTATTAAGATTTATCATATTAAAAAGAAAAAAAATCTTTTTTTTGTTGACAATATGCAAAAAAAGAGATATAATATAAAATAGCAGATAATGTGCTTTAGTTTTTTACTGCAGTAATGGAGAATGCTCAGATGAATGAAAAAACAGAAATTGAAAGAAAATTCCTTGTTGAAATGCCTAAGCTTGAATTTTTGGACATAAAAAGACAGCTCGGCATAATTCAGACTTACCTGAAAAACGGCGAAAACGGCTCTCAGAGGCGAGTGAGAAAAATCACCGAGAACGGCGCGGAACGCTTTGTTTATACCGAAAAAATATTTTATTCGGCAGTTACCCGAAAGGAAACGGAATTTGAAATAAGTCCGCAGAAATATTCGGAGCTGTTAAAAGAAGCAAGGCAGGACTGTAAAACTATTTTCAAGAAAAGGATATGCTTTGAGTATCGGGAACAGCTTTTTGAACTTGATGTTTATTCGTTTTCCGACAGCCGTGCGATCTTGGAGCTGGAGCTTGAAAAACCGGAACAGGATATATTTTTTCCTGAATATATAAATATAATTAAGGAAGTCACCGATTCTGAGGAGTATTCCAACGCCGCTCTGGGTACAGCCGAAGCGTTCCCCTCGGAAGCTTCGGCAGAGGGAGATAATTAATGGCAGAAAAAATTATTGAAATTGACAGAGAAGATCAGCTTTCAACACTGTTCGGACAGTTCGACAGCAATATCAGGCACATTGAAAAACAGTATTCCGTACAGATCATCAACAGAAACGGAAACGTCAAGATCATCGGAGAAGAAACGGGAATTTCCGACGCTGCAAGAGCGGTACAGGCTCTTTTAAAAATGACGGGCAGCGGTCAGACGCTCAGCGATCAGACAGTCCGATATGTTACGACTATGGTTGCCGAGGGCGCAGAACGGCAGCTTGAAGAACTCGGCGGCGACGGGGTATGTATCACTTCGTCGAGGAAGATCGTAAGACCGCGCACGGTCGGTCAGAAACGATACCTCGATGAAATAAAGAACAATACCATTGTCCTCGGAATAGGCCCTGCCGGTACGGGTAAGACCTATCTTGCCGTAGCTATGGCTGTTAAGGCGTTCCGTGAGCATAAGGTCAAGAAAATAATCCTTACCCGTCCTGCCGTTGAAGCAGGTGAAAAGCTCGGTTTTCTTCCCGGCGATATGCAGGATAAGGTCGATCCGTATCTTCGTCCGCTTTATGACGCGCTTTTCGATATGTTTGGAGCGGACAGCTTCGGACGTTACATGGAAAAGGGGATAATAGAAGTCGCGCCTCTCGCTTACATGAGGGGACGTACTCTGGACGAAGCCTTCATTATTCTTGACGAGGCACAGAATACTACCTCCGAACAAATCAAAATGTTCCTTACCCGTCTCGGAAACGAAAGCCGAATGGTGATCACAGGTGACATTACGCAGATAGACCTCCCGGATGCGCGCAAATCAGGTCTTGTCGAAGCAATTAAGATCCTGAAAGACATAGACGATATAGGCATTCACCGTTTCAGCGAAAAAGATGTTGTTCGGCACAGGCTTGTACAGGATATTATCAAGGCATATGAAAAATTTAACGAAGGGAGAAAAAATCATGCCTAAGCTAAAAGTATATGTAAAAAATAATCAGACGGAGGTCAAAGTGCCTGTCGGAATCAGACTGCTTATAAGAAGATGCTGTCAGGCTGTTCTCGCTACCGAGAAATTCGGAAGAGAAGCCGAAGTATCAGTTTCCTTTGTCAGCAATAACGAAATCAAAAATCTTAATAAAATATACAGAAATAAGGACAGCGTTACCGACGTTCTTTCGTTTCCTCTTACAAGCGAGGACGGTACTGTTGAAATAAATCCCGAAACGAACGCCGTACAGCTTGGCGACGTGGTGATCTCTCTTGAAACTGCGGTAAAGCAGGCGCAGAATTACGGTCATTCCCTCGAACGTGAGATAGGCTTCCTTACGGTTCATTCGATGCTTCATCTTCTCGGCTACGACCATGAAACATCGCAGCTCGACCAGCGCATAATGCGCGAAAAAGAAGAGTCTGTTCTTGAAAAGCTCGGTATTTCGCGTGATGTGACGTTTGTCGTTACAGGAGAGAAGGAATAATGTCTAAAACAGCTTTCGTAACCATTGCAGGAAGAACAAATGCGGGAAAATCCTCTCTGCTCAATGCGATAGTAGGCGAAAAGATAGCCGCTGTCAGCAGAAAGTCCCAGACGACGCGCACACGTATAACGGGCATTCGTAATATTGACGATGTTCAGCTTGTTTTTTTCGATACGCCCGGACTTCATAAGCCTGTAAACAAGCTCAGCGAGCATATGCTGAACACTGTGAAAGAATCGGTCAGCGATATTGACGCAGTCGTATTCGTTCAGGATTGCACGAAGAAAATAAACGATAAAGAGCTTGAACTGCTCAAGTCGCTCAACTCTGCGAAAATGCCTGTGATACTCGTTCTGAACAAGATCGACCTCTTAAAAAACAAAGAGGAGCTTGCAGCCGCTATTGCCGAGCTTTCTGAAAAAGCGGAGTTTCGTGCTATCATTCCGATAAGCGTTACCGAGGATAACGGTATTGACCTTGTTATCGACGAGATAATCGGTCTTGCCGAAGATTCTGTCCACTACTTTCCCGAGGATATGATAACAGATCAGCCCGAAAAAGTCCTTGCTGCCGAGATGATACGTGAAAAGCTTCTGGAGCTTCTTAAAGACGAAGTACCTCACGGCATCGCAGTCGGCGTTGAGCAGATGAGCGAGCGTGAGGATAAAGATATTCTCGATATATCCGCAGTTATCTACTGTGAAAAGGACTCTCACAAGGGTATCATAATCGGAAAAGGCGGAGCTATGCTTAAAAAAGCTTCTACCGCCGCGCGTATCGAGCTGGAGGAATTCTTTCAGATAAAGGTCAATCTTCAATGCTGGGTCAAGGTAAAAGAGGATTGGCGGAACAGGGAAGGTCTTATCCGCAGCTTCGGATTGTCTGACAAATAATTACACATATATTTCCGCTGCCTCCCGAGAATAATAATTACATAGATTATTTTGGAGGTTCGATCATGAACGAGGAACAGCTTTGGGAAAAATTTATTGTCAGCGGAAAAATTGACGATTATTTAAACTACAGTAATAAAAAGGAAACCGAAAATGACGACACTTGAAGGTATCGTACTGAAAGAGCGGATAGTTGGCGAACAGGATAAATTTATTGATATACTCACTAAGGACAGCGGTCTTATCGAGCTTTCCGTAAAAGGCGCGCGCAAGATAAACGGCAGATCGTCGTCATCAACGCAGCTTTTTGCGTATTCCAGATTTTGTTATGATGTTCGCCGTAACAGATTTTTTCTGAACAGCGCAGAGCCGATACATATATTTTACGGGCTGAGAAATTCTCTTTCGGCGCTCTCACTGGCGAGTTATTTTGCCGATGTACTGAGGTATTCTACAGCCGAACTTACCGACAGCGGAAATGTTCTCAGACTTTTTCTGAATACGCTTCATTTCCTTGAAAAAGGACTGCGCAGCGAAGCTATGCTCAAAGCTGTGTTTGAACTTCGGCTTATGAGCGAAACGGGATTCATGCCCGATGTGGTATGCTGCCGAAGCTGCGGCTGTTTTGAACCGCAGGAGCTTTATTTTTCACCGAAAAACGGCGGTTTTACCTGTTCGGACTGCACTTCCGATACCGATGTTGAAAGCTGTAGATTAAAGCTTACGGAGCTTTCGGCGGTAAGGCATATAGTCCTTGTGGATTTTGACAGACTTTTTAATTTCCGTATTCCCGAGGATAGTATGTGCAGGCTTGCCTTTTTTTCGGAATGCTATATAAAATCACATCTTGAAAAAAGCTTTAATACGCTTGAATTTTATAAATCATTAAATGGTAAATAATATGAATAATTATCTAAAAACTTTAGAACTTGACAAAATTCTCATGATGCTGTCAGACCTCGCTTCAAATGAGGAAACAAAAAGAATGGCTGCGGCAATACGTCCAAGCAGCGACCTTGCCGAAGTCCGCCGTGAAAATCTGAAAACCAATCAGGCTCTTGAACTTTCAATACAATACGGAACGCCGCCGTTCAGCGGATTCAAGGATATTTCGGTATCGGCAAAAAGAGCGAAAACAGGCGCGGTCATATCTCTCCGCGACCTTATGGATATTGCGGTAATGCTCCGTCAGATAAGCGGACTTTCAAAATGGTACGGCAGCTGTGAAAACTCCGAAACAGAGCTTGACTATCTTTTTTCACGTCTTGCGCCTAACGATTGGCTTCTTGAAAAGCTTGACCGTTCGATAATATCCGAGACTGAGCTTTCAGATGCTGCAAGTCCCGAGCTTGCGGCGATTCGGCGTAAAATCAATCGTGCTGAATCACAGCTGAGGGAGACCCTCGATAAAATGGTGAAAAATAAGACTACTCAGCAGTATCTTCAAGAAACGAACGTCACCATAAGAGACGGCAGATTTGTTCTTCCTGTCAAGACCGAACACAGGGGGCAGATCGGCGGTCTTGTTCATGATACGTCGGCTACGGGGCAGACTGTTTTTATCGAGCCTATGGCGATAGTTGAAGCTAACAACGATATACGTATCCTTCAAGGCAGAGAACAGGAGGAAATAGAACGTATTATCCGTGAGTTGTGCAGCGACTGCGGAGAATACGCCGATACTCTGTGCGAAAATTACAAAATATGCGCCGAGCTTAATCTTTACTTTGCAAAAGCCAATCTTGCCGCAAAACTGAAATGCACAATGCCTCAGATAACCGACGACGGCATTATCCGCCTGAAAAAGGCGCGTCATCCGCTGCTTGACAGGAATAAGGCTGTCCCCATTGATCTGTCTCTTGGCGAAGATTATCAGGCTCTTATCATTACTGGTCCGAATACCGGTGGAAAAACCGTAGCTCTCAAAACTGCGGGACTTCTTGCGGCTATGACTATGTGCGGACTACTCATACCCGTTTCCGACGGGAGCAGCATATCTGTTTTTAGGAATATTCTTGTTGACATCGGCGACAGTCAGAGCATTGAGCAGAATCTTTCGACTTTTTCTTCTCACACAAATAAGGTGATAGAAATTCTCGGTACAGCGGACGAAAATTCCCTTGTACTGCTTGACGAACTCGGCTCGGGTACCGATCCTGTGGAGGGCGCGGCTCTTGCAGTGGCTATCATACGCCGCCTTATTTTCAACGGCGCAAGGCTTATGGTGACTACTCACTATCAGGAATTGAAGATTTTCGCCATAGATACGGAGAACGTTGAGAACGCTTCATGCGAATTTGATATTGATACGCTCAGACCCACTTATCGGCTTATCGTCGGTTCGCCCGGAAAATCCAACGCTTTTGCCATATCGGAAAGTCTCGGAATGCCGTCCGAAATTATTGCGCAGGCGCAGTCTCTCGTAAGCGAATCCAACGTCCGACTGGAGGACGTTATAGGTAAGCTTGAAGCTTCACGAGCGGAGCTTGAACGTGAAAAAGAGACTGCCGCAAAGCTGCGCCGTGAAATCGCCGAGCATGAGGAGGCTATCCGCATTGAGCGTGAAGCCCTCGAAAAAGCAAAAGCCGATGAACTGGAAAAAGCTCGGCTTCAAGCTATGACGATAATCGAGCAGACAAAAGCTCAATCCAACGAGCTTATTGACGAGCTTGAAAAACTGCGTAAGGAAAAGGATAAAAAGGAGTTCAGCTCCAATCTTTCGGGAGTAAAATCGAAATCGAAGCAGAGCTTCAATAAAATGTACGATATTGCCAATCCCGTAAACGGAAACGACCCGAACGAAGGCTACGTTCTGCCGAGAAAGCTTAAAAGAGGGGATACCGTGTACGTTGTCGATCTACAGCGCAAGGGAATTGTTTCGGGAGAACCCGACGGCAGCGACTTTGTGTTTGTGCAGATGGGCGTAATGAAAACGAAGATGAACATATCGCGTCTTAGACTTGAAGAAACGCCCAAGGTAACGCTCGGAGGTCAAAGCGTAAAAAAGCAGAGGAACAAAGCCGGAAAGGTAGGCGTAAAGGTCGAGCGCAGAGGAAAAATGGAGCTTGATATACGGGGCTGCGCCTGCGATGACGGCGTATATCAGCTCGATACGTTTATAGATCAGGCTGTAATGTCAAATATTTCAATAATATCAATTATTCACGGCAAGGGAACGGGTCTGCTCAGAGCGGCTGTACACAGACGGTTGAAGTCTCATCCTTCGGTAAAATCCTTTAGATTGGGAGTTTACGGAGAGGGTGAGGACGGCGTGACTATTGCCGAATTGAAATAATATCGTTATTTTGCGGTAAAAATTCGGAAATATTGGGTAATGCCCTGTCTTGACAATTTGTGTTCAATATGGTATAATTAGCATAGATTAGTAGAAAATGCGTTGATAATATAGTAGGGTCACTATAATATGCTGTCAAATAATTATGTTAATGTTTTGTATCGAAGGAGGCGTTTTGTTTGAGCGGTGTTGATAAGCACAGACAAAAGGTTCTGATCGTTGACGATAGTGAGATGAATCGTAATATTCTGTCGGAAATGCTTGGAGACGAATACGATATTATTGAAGCGGAAAACGGCGCTGAGGCTGTTAATATACTCCGCAAGGAAAGCGTTAATATTTCACTGGTGCTTCTTGATATTGTTATGCCGGTCATGGACGGATACGGCGTACTTGCCGTAATGAACAGCAGACATTGGATAGACGATGTGCCTGTCATAATGATCTCAGCGGATAATTCCGTATCTTCTATGAGACGGGCTTATGAGCTTGGCATAACAGAGTTTATCAGCCGTCCCTTTGACGCGCTGATAGTCAGACACAGAGTTGTGAATACCATAATGCTCTATGCGAAGCAGAAAAGGCTTGTCGGAATGGTTGCCGACCAGATTTATGAAAAGGAAAAAGACAGTAGCCTGATGATAAACATTCTCAGTCATATCGTTGAGTTCAGAAACGGAGAAAGCGGTATGCACGTCCTGAACGTTCAGATGCTTACGGAGATACTTCTCAGGCAGCTTGTCCGTCAAACGGACAAATACAATATTTCAAAAGCGGATATTTCTCTTATTGGGAAAGCGTCGTCGCTTCACGATATTGGCAAGATTTCCGTTCCCGACCATATTCTGAACAAGCCCGGCAGACTTACTCCCGAAGAATTTGAGATAATGAAAAATCATTCTGTAGCGGGTGCGTCAATGCTGGAGGAGCTTACTTTATATCAGGATGAGCCGCTTGTGAAAATTGCGTATCAGATATGTCGCTGGCATCACGAAAGATATGACGGTAGAGGTTATCCCGACGGTCTGAAAGGGGAGGAGATACCGATCTCAGCTCAGATAGTCGCTTTGGCGGACGTATACGACGCTCTCACAAGCGAACGTGTGTACAAAAAGGCGTTTTCCCATGAAAAATCCATGGAGATGATAATGAACGGCGAGTGCGGCTGTTTCAATCCGATTCTTCTGGAGTGCCTGCAATCCGCTTCGGAGGCTATTGAAAAGGTCAAAGCGCACAATTCGGACGAAAATGAAAAGCAGCGTGAGAATCTTGCTCTTGAGCTTATGCAGTACGAAGAACTTTCGGCTTCGGAAGAAACGCTCAGGCTTCTCGATTACGAACGTATGAAGAATGATTTCTTTGCTTCCGTGTCGAACGAGCTTCATTTTGAGTACACCGTTTCGCCGTCAATGGTAAGCTTGTACCCGAACAACAGTAATATGTTGGAACTCAACGAGCTTATAGCTTACCCCATGGACGACGAAAGACTGACTTCGATAATAAGTATGGACGAATTGAAGGAACTCGGCTTGCTGCTTAAACATACATCGCCTGATTCGCCTGTTGTGAGCTATAATTGCAAGGCGCGTTTAAACAACGAAATTCACAATATTAATATAATATGCCGCTCGGTATGGAACAGCAGATCCGAATTTTGCGGCGCGATCGGTAAGGCAGCCGATTTGGGAATTGCCTAATGGAAATGTAAAGGAGAAGTTACTATGACATTAAAAGAATGCTATGCAGCTTTAGAGGGAGATTACGAAAGCGTACTGTCACGCCTTATGACGGAAAAGCTTGTACAGAAATTTGCCCTCAAATTCCTTGACGATGCAAGCTTTAATAATCTTGTAAAAAATATGAGCGAAAGCAAATGGGACGACGCTTTCAGGGACGCGCACACTTTGAAAGGCGTATGTCAGAATCTGAGCTTTACTAAGCTCTTTTCATCGAGCAGCACTATGACGGAAGCTCTCAGGGACGGAAATACCGAGGAAGCGGCAAAAATTCTTTCTCAGGTTAAAGCCGATTACGAACAGACTGTTTCAGCGATCAGAGAGCTTGCTGTTTAATAGACCGCATGAAAAGGTGATAGAATGGGCGAAAAAGGATGCCACGAAGGTCACAGAGACAGGATACGCAAACGATTTGTCCAATTCGGAGCGGATTCTCTCCATGAGCATGAACTTCTTGAACTTGCGTTGTTTTACGGTATCCCGAGAAAAAACACAAACGAGATTGCTCATAAGCTGCTTGATGAACTCGGCGGTATAAACGGTATATTAAACGCTCCTGCGGACGAACTGTGTAAGATCAAGGGTATCGGACCTTCGGCAGCCGCTTTTATAAGGTTTCTCAGTGACGCATGCAGGGAATATAACAGCTTTATCCCGTCTTTGCAGTCTCCCGAAGCCGAAAGCGACTATCCAATGTATTTTCGGGACTGTTTTAACGGAACTGCGGCAGGACTTTGCCTGATACTTTGTCCGGGTACGAGCTGCCGTATCGTGTTTTCAAAGGACGGCATTCTCAACGGTACGACCGATATGGTTCAGATCGCCAATCAGCTTCTTAAAATGGAGTGCGACAGAGTTATTATCGGCATAAACAGGATAGAAGGTCATGCGTCGCCTGAGACTGACGACATTGAACTTGCAGGTATATTCAAGCGGCAGCTTTCCTTGTTGGGGATAGAATTGGCGGATTTTCTTATTATCGGCAGGAAACGGTCGTTTTCACTAATGTACGACGGAGCATTTTCGTTTTAAACTATGGATGATACAACAGCTAAAATCAGAGAAAAGTACCTTAAAAACGGTTACGATTCTCTTAGTGACCTTGAAAAAATAATACTTATTCTTTCATATTCCGAAAAAGAGAGCAATGCGGAAATATCAGCAGTCAAAATTTCTGAAATTTACGGAAATCTTCATACGGCAGCAGATTCCGACACAACTTTTTTAATGAAAGAATGCGGAATAAGTCTTAGCAGCGCGATTCTCATAAACCTGATACCTGCGTTAAGGCGCAAGGCTGAAATGGAGCTTGTTTCTCATAACAGGCTCAATACTGCTGAAAATGCAAAAAAGTATTTTTCCGCATATCTTATGGGTAGGCGGACGGAATACGTTGTTGCTTCTTCTACGGATAAAAAATTTAATTTAAAGAATACAGCAGTTTTAGCTTACGGCGGATTTTCGGAGGTACACTTTCCGATACGGCTTATCCTTGATTTTGCTTTGAAAAATGAGGCGGAGTATATTTTTATAGCGCATTGCCACCCAAAAGATACTTCCGTACCGTCTGCGAGCGACATAAAAACAACAAAGGAAATAAGCTGCGCCTTAAATTCCATCGGAAAATCGCTTGCCGACCACATAATTGTCGGAACAGACGGAGCAGTTTCGCTTCGTGAGCTTGACGACAGGTTGTTTAACAAAATAACAAATTATACGTTGTCCAAAACATAAATTATCCCGTCCAAACTGCGATTTACCGTAGTTCGGACGGGATTTTTTTAGTTCTTATTATTCAAGCATAATTTCTTTTATAGAAAATTTATTTATAGCTTTTGCATAGAAAAGCATTATAAGTTCGTACAAAATTATAAATGCCGCAAGGGACAAAAACATCATCGGAAAATCAAATTTGTATTCGGGTACATTTTCCATGTCCTTAAAAACTACTTCCACCATAATTTTCAGTAAGGCATATTGATATATCGAGCCGACGGCAAATCCGATATATGCGGCAGGACGATAACCTCCGAGAAGCGAATCAAAGCATTCCTTCTGTGAATAGCCAAAGACACGCATCATTGCAATGCTTTTTTTATTGCCGTTTATGACCGTAGTGACTGCGATCAAAAGCGTAACAACGGATAAAGTCAACCCTATAACCATTATCATAGCTCCCATCATAAAGCTTGAAAGGTCTTTCATGCTGAATGACATTTGCGTCATGGAAGAAAAGCAAAATGAAGCGAACGTAATAAAAAACACAAGAGATTTTCTGCTTTTCAGAGTGCATTTTTTAATATCCGTCAGGAACGACTGATCATTTTTGAGGTTGTCTTTATATTTGTGAATTTTGGCATTCGTATGGAAATTGTCTCTTAAAAGAGAATTTGCAGGTATTCGGAGCTTTACACAAGCGTATAATACGGCAAGCAGCGCAAAAACGACAGTTGGCAAAAAAACAAGATAAAAAAACAGCTCAGGGTGAAATTTTATTTCGATGTCAGGCAGGAGCTTGTCCTTATTCTGTGTGTCGTAAAAAAGCGGCATAATAATAAACGCTCCGCCGAAACCGACAGCAGTTCCTAAAAATACGCTTGAACCGAAAATTGCAAAATGTCCTGCGATTTTCAGCTCGGAATATCCCAAGGCTTTTAATATTCCGAGTTCTTTTTTATGAGAGTCTATGTAATGCTTGATATAAAACATCAGCATAATTATCGACGTTATAAGCAGACATCCGCCCGAAACGGCGCAAACCACTTTTGCCGTGGAAACCTGCGCATTATAAAATATCATGACCTGTTCGGAATATATCAAGTGCTTAATATTTGCGATGTCAATATAATAATTCATAAACATAGTGCATACAAGAACGGCGCAGCAGGATATAACGGAAATTCCCAAAAGTTTTATACTGTCTTTTATTCCTATTATCATGCTCTCACCAACCGATCTCGAAAGCGGTTTTTCGCAGCTTATTTGTAAAGACCTCTGAAATTTTTCCGCTGTTCATTTTAATAACAGTCCTTGCCATATCAGCGATATTTGAATTATGTGTGACCATAACGATAGTGCAGCCGAATTTCTCCTGAAGCTGACAAATATAATCGAGAACCTGTCTGCCTGTCTGTTCGTCGAGCGCGCCTGTAGGCTCGTCAAGAAACAGAAATTTGGGATTTTTCGCAAGCGCTCTCGCAACGCATACTCTTTGCTGTTCGCCTCCCGAAAGCTCGGCAGGATATTTATGAAGCTTTCCGCCAAGTCCGACAGCTTCAAGTATTGACCTGTAATCCTTGTTCCCTGCCAAGTCAGCGCCCATTTTCACATTTTTCTCAACGTTTAAATTTGAAAGCAGATAATACTGCTGAAAAATAAATCCTATATTCTTTTTGCGAAAATCCGTAAGCTTGTTTTCTGAAAGATTCGTTATGTCTACCTCGTCATAAAATACGCTGCCGCTGTCAGGCTTTTCAAGTCCCGAAATAATATTAAGAAGTGTGGACTTCCCGGAACCTGATGCGCCTAAAATAACGGTAAAATCGCCGTTTTCAATTTTTATGTCTATACCCTGCAAAACCTGACAGCGGCTTTCACCGTTTCCATATGATTTTTTTATGTCCTTAGCAACTATCATTATTTCACTTCCTCTTTCTTTTGTTTAAGAAGTCCCAGATAAACTTCCGAAACCATTCTGCCTATTTCCTCGCCTGTGAATCGACACATTTTTGTCGCGCATAATGTTGCTATTCCATGAGTGTATATCCATAAGTGGCGGTACAGCCATTCGGAGAACTCCTTGTCTACCCGACTGTCCGCTTGAACAGAGCATAGTATTTTTTCGTAATTATCGTCAATTATCGGTAATATTCCCGAAAGCGTCGGAATCTCCTCCTGTTCATTCATAAAAAGGAGCTGAAAAAGCTTCGGCTCTTTTATGGCGAATAAAATATACTGAGTTCCTACGCCCTTAAAAGGCGGCTCAGCAGCTAAGCCGATCTCGATATATTCATTGTATATCTTTTTTGCGGCTTCAATTACAGCTTGGTGCAGTTCGGACATATTCTTGAATACGGTAAATATCGGGCGTGAAGACGTGCCGAGTTTTGTCCCCAAGGCTCTTGCGGTCAAAGCTGAAAATCCTTCTTTTCTTACGATCTCCAGTGCGGCGTTTACGATCTCATCTTTTGTAAATTTTGAATACGGCGGCATAAGATTCTCCTTTCACTTTAATTTGAAACACTTGTTGCGCAACGTATGTTTTAATTATAGCATAAAATAATTACAATGTCAAGAAAATTTTTTTAGAGGTTAAATTAAATTATTTGGGTACTTTTGACACCTTTTGGCACTTTTTTATAATTGTCGTTTTTTGCTTGTATTACGTTATTTAATGGGCTTTTGGCACTTTGTCACCCCACTAAAAGAATTATAAAATAAAAACGTGTAACTATTCAGTTCCACTGAAAAATCAACAATAATGACATCGAAAGGATGCAACAGAAAAATAGTTATTTTGCCAATTTACAACCAAGCATAAACATGTTATACTAAGAAAAACACGAAGGGTGGTTGAAGAGTATGGCAGTGATTGAAGAATTTCTTGAAGTAATCAAGGTGCTGCAACAAACAATCGAGGCTCTTACAACGAAATTAGAACAGACCAATGCAAAACTTGAAAAAGTTAATGCAAGAATTGCCGAACTGGAAGAACAACTGCATAAGGACAGTAGACCTCCTCAGAAACTAAAAAACACTTGAAAAGGTGGCGAAGAAGTGGTAGAATAAAATAGGGTGAAAACAGATGGAAATAAATGAAAAAGCCGAAAAATTGAATGATGAGGATTTCAAAGAAATCATAGGAGTTAAAAGAAGCACTTTTGAAACTATGGTAAATATATTGAAAGATGCATATGCCGCAATCCCCAGAAAATGGAGAGGCGGACGAAAAAAGAAACTTTCTATTGAGGAACAACTCATATTAACA
>Ga0129308_1000508_pt1 | contig 57128 bp, 53 predicted proteins | sample L827metagenome_FD_94440 | JGI IMG/M metagenome (GOLD analysis project Ga0129308, IMG submission 94440) | Ring-tailed lemur group fecal microbial communities from Wisconsin, USA - L827 metagenome | ecosystem: Host-associated > Mammals > Digestive system > Large intestine > Fecal | place: USA...
CCCGACTTCATCCGCCCCGAGACCCGCAGAAACGAAGTGGTCACCTTCGTCAAGGGCGGCCTGCAGGACCTGTCCATCAGCCGTTCCACCTTCGACTGGGGCATCCCCCTGCCCTTCGATGAGGGCCATGTCTGCTACGTCTGGGCAGACGCGCTGCTGGCGTATATCACCGGCATCGGCTATGCCGACCCCGAAAAGCCCGGCGAGTTCGAGCGCCGTTGGCCTATGCAGTACCACTTCGTGGGCAAGGACATCACCCGCTTCCATTGCGTGATCTGGCCCGCCATGCTGATGGCGGCAGGCCTGCCCATCACCGGCACCGTGTTCGGCCATGGCTTCCTCATGGTTGGTGGCGAGAAGATGTCCAAGTCCAAGGGTAACGGCATCAAGCCCGTCGATCTGGTGCGCATCTTCGGCGTCGACGCATACCGCTATTACTTCATGAGCGACGTGCAGTTCGGCCATGACGGCAACATCAGCATCGAGCGCATGGTCCAGGTGTACAACGCCGATCTGGCCAACACCTGGGGCAACCTGTGCAGCCGCGTGTTCAACATGACCGGCAAGTACTTTGACGGCGTGGTTCCCCAGGCCCCCGAAGGCGCCCAAGACAATCCCCTGCACGAAATCGCCAAGGACCTGTATGCCGAATACGATGCCTGCATGGCGCGCGTGGACTTCACCGGTGCCGCCGCCGCCGTCCAGAAGCTTGCAGGCCGCGTGAACCTCTACGTCGAGGAATCCGCTCCCTGGAACCTTGCCAAGAGCGAGGAAACCCGCGATCAGCTTGCAGCGGTCATCTACAACTCCCTGGAAGCCATCAGGATCATCGCCCTGTTCATGGCTCCCTTCATGCCCAACACCTCCAACGAGGTCTTCCGCCGTATGAGCCTGGGTTGCGTGACCGATATTACCGACATCGAGGCGGCTTCCCGTTGGGGCGGCCTGCCCGTCGGCAACGCGGTGGAAAAGGGCGATCCGCTGTTCCCGCGTCTGGACGTCGATTCCATCGACCTTTCCCTGTAGGAGGAACCTTCCATGGCAATGACTACCGCCCTGCACATGTTCGCAGATAATTCCGATAAGCTGGAAGAGCAGTGGAAGCAGCGCGATGCCGAAGCGGGCATCGAACGCGAAGAGGCTTTCTACGACCTGAAGTTCCGCGTGCAGAAGAAGGGTGGGGAGTACAAGGAAATCCCCGCTCCCGAACCTGCGTTGGAAGGTCCCGTCGCCGACGTGCACTGCCATCTTTCCATGCTCGATAACCGCGACCTGTCCCTGGCGCGCTCCGCTGCATACAACATCAACCTGATGGTGTGCGTCACCGATATCGTGGAAGACGCCGGCAGCGTATACAGCAGCATGGGCGGCTGGATCATGTCCGCGGGCGCCTGGCAGCATGTCATCGACAAGGATTCCTTCGTCTTCGACCCCATCATCCGCCTCACCTGCGGTTGCCATCCCCATAACGCCAAGGACTACAACTCCAGCGTGGAATCCGGCCTGCTCGAGCGCTTGGCGGACAAGCGTACCTGCGCCCTGGGCGAAATCGGCTTGGACTACCATTACGACTTCTCCCCGCGTGACAGGCAGCAGAAGGTATTCCGCCGCCAGCTCCAGCTTGCGCATCGTACCGGGCTTCCCGTGCAGCTGCATATCCGCGAGGCGCATGAGGACGCGCTGCGCATCCTGGACGAAGAAGGCATGCCCGAAGGCGGTTGCGTGCTGCATTGCTGCACCTTGGGCCCGAAGGAGCTGGAGCCCTGGCTGGAACGCGACTGCTACATCAGCGTAGGAGGTTCCGTCACCTTCGCAAGCTGCGATGACCTGCGCGAGTCCGTGAAGATCATCCCCGCGAATCGCCTGCTCACCGAAACCGACAGCCCTTATATGGCACCTGTGCCCCTGCGCGGGCGCAAGTGCAGCCCCGAATTCGTCGTGTTTACTGCAGAGAAGATCGCCGAAATCCGTGGTTGCGAGCCCGGGGACGCCCGTCGCGAGCTGTTGGCGACCATGTTCAAGAACGCCCGCGACCTGTTCGACCGCGGAGCTACCACGTGGCAGATGTCCGCACGATAATCTGCGGGTCGCCCCAACGAAACGGCAAGTGCGCCCAAGCTGCAGGGCATCTTCGCGATGCCCTGCAGGGGCGTTTCCCCGAAGACCGGGTGAACCTGATTTCCGTCGCCAGCTTGGATGTCGGGCCGTGCATCGGCTGCAATGCCTGCCTTGAGGGCGGACGCTGCATCCTTGACGACGGGATGTCCGAGGTGCTGGCCCTGTTGGGCGCTACGGACTACCTGTATGTGGTCTGCCCCGTGTACTTTGCAGGTCCCCCTTCCCAGATGAAGGCCCTGCTCGATCGTTTCCAGCCCCTGTTCTCCACCTATGACCCGAAGGCCCCCAAGCGGCCCGCGAAGCTGATGGCGGTGGGGCAGGGAGGGGATCCTCATGGCTTTGGGCCCCTTGAAACAATCATGCGCTCCGCTTTGGCGGTTGCCGGCTTCCGCCTGGAGGGGGTCCTGCCCTGCATCGGAGAGAGCTGTGGGCAAGCCTGCGAGCGGGCTTTGGAGATGATCGGCTGAGGGCGCGTCTTGCGCCCTTGCTTGGATATTACAGCGCGCCCGCGAATCGAAGGCGCATCATGAAGGGAGCTCTTCCGATGACCGACCGGCTTTCCCCGCTTGCGAGCGTGCCTGCAACCCGCGAGGTGCTCGAAGCGCATGGGCTTGCAACTAAGAAGGCCTTAGGCCAGCACTTCCTCATCAACGACGGCATCGTCCGCCATATCTGCGAGCTGGCGGAGCTGACGCAAGCTGATCGCGTGCTGGAAATCGGACCGGGCATCGGCACGCTCACCGTTGCGCTCCTGCAGTGCTCGGGGGCGGTGACGGCAATCGAGCGCGATAGCGACCTGCCTCCCGTGCTCGCCCGTACCTGCGCGCAATGGCAGGACCGATTCACCCTGATCAACCGCGATGCCCTGGAAGTGGGTCCTTCCGATCTTCCCTTTGCGCCCAACAAGCTGGTTTCGAACCTTCCCTATGCCGTTGCGGCAACCTTGGTGCTCGATTACTTCGAGCGCTTCGAATCCCTGGAATCGGCTACCGTGATGGTGCAGGCCGAGGTTGCCGACCGCATGGCGGCGAAGCCGGGGACGAAGAATTACGGGGCCTTCACGGTCAAGCTCTCCCTGTTCGCCCAGCCTGCAGGAAGGTTCCAGGTGAGCCCCGGCAACTTCTTCCCGCCTCCGCGCGTGAACAGCGCCGTGCTGCGTTTGGATAGGGTGCCGTGCGATGGCATGTCCCGCCAGCAGCGGAAGGCGACCATGATCATGGCCGATGCCGCCTTCGCCAACCGCCGCAAGACCATCTCGAATTCCTGCCGTACGTACTTTTCAGGCGTGGAGGGCGCTTCCGAGTTGCTTTCCCAGGTCTTCGAAAAGGCAGGGATCGATTCGCGCCGACGCGGCGAATCCCTCGAGCTCGAGGAATTCAAGGCGCTCGGGGCGGCCGCCCTGGACCTTGGCCTTGTTTCCTTAAAGTAATCATCTTCCTTGCTGGGAAAGTCGGCTCGGCAACGGAATGTTTGCGGTTTGTCGTGAAAAGTGGCATTTTCCCAACGATATCTGCTTTTTGTTGCACTAATTGACAATGGTGGTATAATCAAAAATTGCGTTTTCTGTATTTATTTGGCAACTAGAAAGCAGTGGCAAGAATTGGATCTCGAAAAGCAGGCAAACATCGTCGGCAACATTCGCGAAACGCTGAATGGACTTGTCGGACAGCGTCTGTCCATTCGCGCCAACATGGGTCGTTCCAAGGTAATCGAATCCGAAGGAATCCTCATGCAGGTTCATCCTCAGCTCTTCATCGTTGAGGTAGAACGTAGGCGGGGCAGGAAGACGCGTCAATCATACCAGTATGTCGATATCCTTACTGGAACTGTGGAGTTGAGCAGGAATGGCGAGCCGGTCTTCGCGGGATTCATCGAGGATGATTCTTCCGAAGAGCCCCAGGCTCCCCAGGCCTCCTTGGACTTCTAAAGCGAATCGCTGGAAATAATAGCCGCCTTCGAGCGGCTTTTATTTTTTCGCGTGGGCGAATGTTGACATTTTCCCTTTGTGGGGGCAAAATACTTTCTGCTTCTTGGGGCATTAGCTCAGCTGGGAGAGCGCGGCGTTCGCAATGCCGAGGCCAGGGGTTCGATCCCCCTATGCTCCACCAAGAACTCTCAGCGGCAAGTTTTTCTTGCCGCTTTTTGTTGTACCCAGGGAAAGGATCTAAACATGAGCGAGCAACTGGTTCTGACCTTCGGAGTTGGAGGTTATTGCAAGGGCAATCAGACCGTTAAGACCTATCAGCTGGAAGATGGAAGCTATCGCAGCGTCTGCACGCGCATCTACAGCAGCTTCCTCGGTTCCGAAACCGAAGAGGTCGTAATCGACCTGGAGAAGGAAATCGTCCAGGAGTTCTTCGATGCCGCCCAGCAACTGGGCGTGTTCGAATGGGAGCCCAAGTATTACGCCAAGTGCCTCGATGGTCAGGATTGGGAACTCGAAATCGACCATCCCGAATATCCCAAGGTCAAGTGCCGCGGCCTGAGCGCGCATCCCTCTGCCTTCTACGATTTGATGGACCTGCTTTCGCCCCTGGGCTTGAAGTAGTATTCCTTTTCCGCCGTGCGGGCGGTATGCTGTTCCGACAGCTGCCGTCTGCACGGCTTTTTTGTTATGGGGAGGTTTTCGTGGGGAAGATGACTAAGTACCATATTTGGACTATTCTGACCGGCGCGTTGCTTTGCCTTGCGCCTGCGACCATGGCGTTGAACATTTGGGGTGTTTTCCTGGTTCCCATCAGCCGCGACCTTGGCGTGAGCGAGAGCGTGTTCTCGCTGCAGCCTTCCCTGCTCTACCTTTCCGCCGCGCTTTTCGCGCCGATCGGAGGGCGCCTGATCGAGCGCTTCGACCTGCGCGTCGTATTGACCGGGGCTTCGGTGGTTTCCGGTCTTGCCTTGCTCCTGGATGGCGTCGGCACGCAGCTTTGGCATTTCTACCTTGTGGGGATCCTTCAGGGCTGCTCGGGCGTGGTCCTGATCGCGCTCATGCTCCCCAACCTGATCAGCCGATGGTTCGAGCGGAAGATGGGCACCGTGGTGGGCCTGTGCATTTCCATGGCGGGTGTGGGCGGCGCCCTTTGGGCCTTCGTTGCCGGGAAGGTCATCGTCGCTGCGGGCTGGCGCGCCTCATGCATAGCGCTTTGCGTCCTGTGCCTGGCGATTTCCTTGCCCGCCTGCCTTTTCCTGCTGAAGAATCGCCCCGAAGATGCGGGCGTGCGCGCTTATGGCGCCGGAGAGCAGGCGGAAGGGCAGGATGGGGGAAAGCCTGCAGAAGGCATTCCCGCCAAGATCGCCTTCTCCTCGGCTGCCTTCCTGGCAATCGCCGTGGGCGTGGGGCTGATGAACGGGGTTATCGGCCTTGCGAACCTGGTCCCCTCGTACGTGTACTATCTGGAATCTGCCGGTTTCACGGAAATGGCCTACGAGGATGTGGTGATGGCCGCCTCGCTCGTGGTGCTGTGCACCCAGCTCGCCCAGGCTTGCTTCAAGTTGCTGCTGGGCATGCTTGCTGACAGGAATATCAAAGCCGCTTTCGTAATCGCCCTGATAAGCGGCCTGCTTGCGATAGCGTGCTTCCTTTCGGCGAAGGGGATCTTCGCCCTGGTGTTTGCTGGAGCTGTCTTGATCGGGTCGCTTTTCGCGGTGCTCGATGTGCTTTCGCCCGTTCTGGTGAAGGGTTTTTTCGGAAGCAGGGATTACCCGAAGATCTTCGCCCGCTTTGCGATGATCACCAATCTGGTGCCGGGATTCGCGGTGCTCGCCTTCAGTGCCATCTCTGCCCGAAGCTGGACGACAACCTTCGCGGCGGGCGGCGCTTGCCTGGCCATCACCCTGGCAAGCGGCCTGTTCGCCATGGCGAGGGCGAACAGGCTCAAGCGGGACTGCGTCTTCGAAGGGGAATAGGATCCTCTACTGGAGGTGCATCACGGTAGCGGTCATGCGGGCGCAGTGGGTGCCCAGGTCGTCGAAGACGTCGACCGTGTAAAACCCTAGCCTGCGTCCGTTGCGGTCCGGGCGCGCTACGGCGATCAGACGGCTTCCCTTGCAGGACTTCATGGTGTTGATGCAGTTGCTGACCGAAGACGACGGGGGCTGGTTGACGTTCGAGCTGATTGCGAGCGCGAAGTCCGCCAGCGTGAAGTAGACGCCGCCCATCACGATATCGTGGCCATTCAGGTGGCGTTCTTCCACATCCATGCTCACGGTTGCCTCGAGAGTTTCGAAATCGAAGGAATCGATGCGTGCTCCCAGGCAATTGCTTGCGAAGCGGTCGTTGGAGAAGAATTCCCGGATCTGGTCGAGGGTTTCCATCGTCTGGTCCATGGTTCGTCCTTTCGGTTGGTTACGTGCCAAGCGGATTATCCCACAAGGCCGCAGGCGGTGCGGGTATTCGCGGGTGCGTGGAAGGCGCACGGCGGCCTTTGCGTTGGTGTATAGTGTTCTAGTTTGGAATACCCGCCTGCGTTTCCCACGTGCAGGCGCAGACGAGGGCTTTTCGCCCAGGAGGTTCGTTCATGAAGGCTCTTATCCCCGCTGCGGGCATGGGAACGCGGTTCCTGCCGGCAACCAAGGCGATTCCGAAGGAAATGCTGCTGGTTGTGGACCGTCCCGTCATCCAGTACGTCGTCGAAGAGGGCCTGGCTTCCGGTGCCGACGAGGTCGTGATCATCAACAGCCGCGAAAAGAAGGCCATCGAAGAGCATTTCGCCCCCGACGCCGATCTGGAGGCGACCCTGCGCGGGCGCGGGAAGGACGCCTACGCCGAAGCCGTTGCGCATGCGGGCAATCTTCCCGTTTCCTTCGTCTACCAGGACGAGCCGCTCGGCTTGGGGCATGCGGTCCACTGCGCGGCGCAGAAGATGGACGGCGATCCCTTCTTCGTGCTTCTGGGCGATGTGATCGTGCCCGACAACCAGATGCTGGTGAAGATGCGCGAGGTGTCCGAGCGCCATGGCGGTGCGAGCGTGATTGCCGTGCTGCCCGTCCCCGAAGATCAGGTGAGCCGCTTCGGCGTCATCGCGGGCGAGCCCGCTGAAGAGGGGGTGTGGAAGGTCGATCGGCTGGTCGAGAAGCCTCCCGTTGATCAGGCGCCGTCCAACCTGACCGTGTTCGGGCGCTATCTGCTTTCCCCGCGCGTGATGGAACTGCTCGCCCAAGTGAAGCCCGGTGCCGGCAACGAAATCCAGCTGACCGATGCCCTCGATGCGGTGCTTGCGGAAGAGGAGATGTACGCGCTTATCATCGACAACGAAGACGGCTTCGACACCGGCACGGTGGAAACCTGGCTGGATACGAACAACCGCCTGTATGCACGCCGAATGGGCAAGTAGCCCATTTGCGCGGAATCGCGTTTCGGAAGGGAGGCTCCGTGCCTCCCTTCTTGCGTTCAAGTGCCGTTTTCGGAGGTGATGGGTTGGTGGATTTTAGGGTGAAAAGCGCATCCGGAGATGCCTAGACGACGGATTCTGGGTAAGGAGTAATCCCTAGAACGCAAAACGACCCGAGTCGGAAAAAGGGGAGGAAACCGACCCGGGTCTGCAAGGAGGGAGGCGATGCGTATCGCATCGCAGCCGCCAGATAATTTGGGGAAAGGGAGGAGGCGGCTTCAAACTTCAAGGAGGGTGCCTTTCTGTTTGACAGCATCCATTATAGAGACCTTCGGTGGAGAACATGAGAGCAGGTCATGGCGCTTTTATGGATATGATTTCCCCTTGGCAACCTTTTTTGTCGAAACGGAAACAGAATCGTCCGTTTGCGTGAAGGGCCTTGCTTTTTCGGGTTTGGTGAACCATTGCCGCGGGTGAAGTATACTGTCTCATTGGCGCATGGGAACCGGTTGCCTCCAGGGGTTCTCGGCAATCATCCTCCAGCGCTTTCCAGCAAACCATCGCCTCTACGCGAAAGGATCGGCTATGCCAGATATCCAGCTTCGGTTCCACCATGACATGCTCGTGCTTTCTTCCCCGATTGCAGCAGCGTTGGAACGTCAGGGTTTCGAAATCGAGGGGGATATCGAGCTTCTGCTCATGACCGAGCCGGAAGAGGCTGCCGATGCGGTGCGCATGCAATCCGTTGCCGGCGCCCAGTGCCTGGTGACCCCTACGCAGGGAATCACCGAAGCCCGCTTGGCAAGGCAGCGCATGGAAGGCCATGCGCAGGAAGTGGCGGACGCGGCGGTTGGCATGCTTCGTCAGTACAAGCCGCAGCATCTGATCGCCGAAATCGGCGCAACGGGCCTTCCCATCGACCCGGGCTCCAAACCCTCGCTGCTTGCGAACCGGGACCAGTATTCCGCGGCGGTGGCGTTGTTTGCAGGCAAAGACGTGGACGCCATCTTCTTCAGCGACCTCGCGAGTGCCGATGACCTGCGATGCGCGCTCATGGGAGGGCGCCGCGTGTGCGATCTTCCCCTGTTCGCGAGCGTGAGGGCCGACGCCGAAGGCAGGGTCTTAGGGCGCAGCATGACCGTGGAGGAATGCGCCGCGATCGCGCAGGAATACGAGGCGAGCGTCTTCGGAATCCATATGGACGCGGACCCCGACGATGTGGTGGCCGTGACGAAGCGCCTTGCGGGTGCCTGCGATATCCCCATCCTGGTGCAGGTGGATGCCTTCCCGAAGGTGAGCCGTCTTCCCAGGCATGAGCCCGAATCTGCCTACAGCATGCCCGACGACATGGTGCAGCTTGCCGCGCGCCTGCGCGCAGCGGGAGCGCAGTTCCTGCGCGCATCCGGCAAGGCGACCCCTTCCTACACGGGTGCGCTTGCCGCGACCGTCATGGGCGTGGACTGCATCCGCTAGGGGGTTGTTGTGAGCCGCAAGCCCATCAGCAATCTGGAGCGTAGCGAAGACTACGGAGCCCTGCAAAGGGTGGTGGACGCTCTCTTCAAGGAATCCGACTTCGCGAGCAGGCTTGATGTGGTCATCATGGCCGAATCCTTCGACCTGCCTTCCGACCTTTTGGAGATAGTGGGCCTGCTTCCCTCGGGCACCTATTCCAGGCAGTCGCTGTGTACCCAGCTGAACTCCTCGATTTCGGGGCATGCCTGGGGACAGGTGTATGGGACGGTGGAGTAGGCAAAGGAAAAGCCCCACCCCCGACCAAAGGATGAACCCACCTGACTAAGGTGGGTGCCCGCAGCAGCCTTCCTGGCTTTCGCATCAACGGACGCGAATCCCCATTCCAACGGCAATCTGAGGCTCCCTTGAATTATGCATCGGTCCATCGCGTAAATAGGAACCGAGGGTGAAGCTCGACATCGATTATTCTCCAGCTTGCCTCGCAAAACCACCCTTGATTTTTACCCGAAGTGCGTTTTCGGATGCCTGCGGGGCGGTGGGGTCGGCGGGGTGACCCATTGCGGGGACCGCCCGAAGGCCGTGTTCTCATACGGGGGCTTCTACCTGCGCGCTGTGGTAAAGTTTGCCCCATGGAAAACCTATTCAGCGAAATCGAAACCCAGGCGAAGAACAGCGTAGCCCCCCTTGCGGTGCGCATGAGACCGCGTACCCTTGACGAGCTGGTGGGCCAGGCACAGGCGGTCGGTCCCGAAAGCTGGCTTCGCCAGGCGATCGAGAACGACAACCTCTCGAGCGTCATCCTGTTCGGGCCCGCAGGCACGGGCAAGACTTCCATCGCGCGCGTTATCGCGCATTCCACCAAGGCTGCCTTTGTGGAGGTTTCCGCTATCGGCGGCACGGTTTCCGACCTCCGCCGCGAAATCAAGGAAGCCCAGAGCCGCTTGGTCTCGCGCGGCCAGCGCACCATCCTGTTCATCGACGAAATCCACCGCTTCAACCGCAGCCAGCAGGATGCCCTGCTCCATGCGGTGGAGGACCGGGTGGTCATCATGGTGGGCGCTACGACGGAAAACCCCTTCTTCGAAGTGAATTCGGCGCTCATCTCGCGCAGCCGCGTGGTCGAGCTGAAATCCCTCTCCGATGAGGAGGTGGGCCTTCTCGTGGACCGCGCCCTGGAAGACGAGCGGGGCTTCGGGGGGCGCTACGCACTCACGGATCAGGCGCGCGACGCGATCATCATGCTCGCCGGCGGCGACGGCCGCGGATCGCTCACCACTTTGGAGCTGGCATGCGCGCTCGTCGAGCCGGGCACGTCGGATGATCCCGCCCTCGTGTCCGAAGACGACGTGCGCAAGGCGACCCCGTACCGCACCCTCGCCTACGACAAGAAGAAGGACATGCACTATGACGTGATCAGCGCCTTCATCAAGTCGATGAGGGGCAGCGATCCCGATGCCGCGCTTTATTGGCTCGCCCGTATGATAGACGGCGGCGAGGACCCCAAGTTCATAGCGCGGCGCATGTTCATCGCCGCTTCGGAGGACGTGGGCAACGCCGACCCCCAGGCGATCCTGGTTGCCGAGGCCGCGTTCCGGGCGGCGGAAGTCATCGGTTATCCCGAATGCCGCATCAACCTGGCGCAGGCGGCGATCTACCTTTCCCTCGCTCCCAAGAGCAATGCGGCGGAAGCGGGAATCGACGCCGCATTGGCCGAGGTGCGCCGCGGTCCCATGAGGGAGGTGCCCGCCCACTTGCGCGACAGGCATCGTCCCGGTTCGGAAAACTACGGCGAATACAAGTATCCGCATGATTATCCTGCCGGTTGGGTGGAGCAGCAGTACCTTCCCGACGGCCTGGAGCGCGGTTGCTTCTTCAATCCCTCCGAAAGGGGTTGGGAGGCCTATCGGATGGAGGCGACAGTCCGCGACCGCATGGAAGGCGGCGCGTGATAGAATGACGGAATCGCCCGATATGAAAGGATTGCGCCCATGGAAGCTTCAGCAGTAGTCCAGATCATCCTTCCCATCGTATTCATCGTCGTGGGTGTGGCGCTCGTTTGGCTTCTGGTCGAGCTGGTCCGTACCGTGAAGACCGCGAGGAAGACCGTCGAGGAAATCCACGCCCAGGTCAGCCCTACCCTCGAGCAGGTTCAGAAGATCACTGCCGACATCCAGCCGGCTATCGCGAAGATCGATCCTTTGGTCGAGCGGGTTTCGCTGACCGTCGATGCGGCCAATCTGGAGATGATGCGCGTCGATTCTATCCTGGAGGACGTCAACTCGGTGACCGAGGCCCTTTCTTCCACCACGCTCGCCCTCGACAATGTCGCGAATGCCCCGCTCAATGTCGTGAACAACGTTTCCAGCCGCGTGCATAACATCCTCAAGGGCCGCAAGAGCAGTGAGAGCTCTTCCAGCCTTGCCGATGCCAAGGCGCGTAGCGAAAGGAAGCCCGAGAAGTCCCGCCTGAGGGAAACCGCCCCCAAGGCCGATCCTGCGATCGAGGGCGGTGCCGAGGGCGCAGATTCCGCTGTCCCCGGATCGATCGAGCAGTCCGAATAGGAAGCCGATGCAGCCTGATTCCGAAAAGCAGCCCAGCAAGCTGGCGGTCAGATCTCTTCAGTGGCGCTTGGCGCTCTATGTGGTCTGGACGCTTATCGGTGTTTCCATCCTGGTTTACTTTTCCGGCAATGTCTTGGATGTGCTCTCCATTCCCGTGGGCATCATCGTATGGACCACCATCCTGGTGTTCACCTTGCGGGGCTTGGTAGAGAAGCTCTGCGACAGGGGAGTGCCCAGGGCCGCGGCGGTGGCTATCGCCTTCCTGACCTTATTCGTGGCGATTGCGCTAATCGTGCTCTTGGCGAAACCCCTCTTCGTGGGGGGCGGAGGTGCCGACGAGTTCATGTCGAGCGTGTCATCTTCCGTTTCCGGTATCCAGGGTTATGTCGAAGGGCTCTATAGCGACTACCCGCAGATCTTCTCCGATCCCACTGTCATGACCTGGATCGACTCGTCTCTGGGCAGTCTCGTCGCCTATGGCGAGAAGGCGGTATCCGGTCTCGCGCAGAACATGGTCAGCTTCGCCGGGTTCACCGTGAACGCACTCATGTGCATCATGTTCTCGCTTGTCACCGCATTCTGGCTGTTGCTCGAGATGCCCCGCATGCGCGGCGAGTTGAAGCGCCTGTTCGGGGGGAAGATCATCGAGGATCTCGATTTTCTGGGGAGCACCTTCTCCCGCGTGCTCGGCGGCTTCATCAAGGGCATGGCGATCCAATGCCTGGTGATCGGCGTAGGATGCGGCCTGGCTTTCACGCTTATCGGATTCCCCAATGCACCCGTTTATGCATTGGTGGTTGCGGCGTGCAACATCCTTCCCGTGCTCGGCCAATGGGTGGGCGTTGCGGTGATCGCCTTCGTCTGCCTGTTCACCGATACCATGACGGCGATTCTCATGATCGTGGCCACTTTGGTCATCCAGCGCTTCGTCTATATGTTCATCTACCCGAAGATCATGGCTGATTCGGTCGATGTCCATCCCGTGCTGATCATCATCTGCATGATGGTGGGGTATGCTCTTGGGAGCACATTGAGCGGCGTCATGGGCAGTTTGGTGGGCATTTTGGTGTCCATCCCGCTTGCGGCCGTTGCAAAGGCGATGTTCGTCTACTATTTCGAGAAGAAGACGGGACGTCATCTGGTTGCAGAAGACGGGGTGTTCTTCAAAGGAGTGCCGAATGCCGGGGAGGTTCCCGACCCCCATCACAATGCGACATCCCCGCATCCGGCGGCGTATGCGAAATCGCAGTCGTCATCCGACTGCCTCGCGCGGCTTCGGTATAGGGTTTCCGTATCCGCCCGTTCGAAACCGTCCGATCCCCAGGACGTGCAAGAGGACGGTGCGGGATCCGGCAAGGCCCGGGAAGAATCCGGTTGCGGGTCGGATGGCTGCCCGAAAGATACGAGAGGATAAGTAAAGCGGCTGGCACGCCAGCCGCGTACGAAGATAGATAGGAAAGAATGCCGATGAGATACATGAGCACCGCGGAAATCCGCGAGAAGTACCTTCGCTACTTCGAAGAAAAGGGCTGTAAGCGCATGCCCTCCTCGTCTTTGATTCCCGACGATCCCAGCCTGCTGCTCACCAGTGCGGGCATGGTCCAGTTCAAGCCCTACTTCCTCCAGCAGAAGCATCTGGAATCCCCCTATATCGGTACCACGACCGTCCAGAAGTGCGTCCGCACCAACGACATCGACATCATCGGCACCGACGGCCGCCATCTGAGCTTCTTCGAGATGCTGGGCAACTTCAGCTTCGGCGAGTACTTCAAGAAGGAGATGTGCGAGTGGGCACTCGACTTCTCCGTGAACGAGCTGGAACTTCCCATGGATAGGCTCTACTTCACCGTCTTCGAGGACGATGACGAGACCATCGAGATCTGGAAGAGCCTGGGTGTGGACGAAAGCCACATCACCCGTTTGGGCGAAGACGACAACTTCTGGCGCGCCGGCCCCACCGGCCCCTGCGGTCCCTGCTCCGAGCTGTACTTCGACCAGGGCGAGCATGTGGGTTGCGGCAGCCCCGATTGCGCCCCCGGTTGCGACTGCGACCGCTTCCTGGAGTACTGGAACTGCGTGTTCACCCAGTATGACGGCCAGGAAGACGGCACCCTGGCGCCCCTGCCCAAGAAGAACATCGACACCGGCATGGGCCTGGAGCGCATCGCCGCGATCATGCAGGGCGTCCAGAGCAACTTCGATACCGATGTGCTGCATGGCCTCATCGAGGTGGGCGAGCGTCTGAGCGGCCGCAAGTACGGCGAATGCGAAGCCGACGACATGGCACTGCGCGTCATGGCGGACCACTCCCGTGCGGTGACCTTCATGATCGCCGACGGCATCCTGCCCTCCAACGAAGGCCGCGGTTACGTCCTGCGACGACTGCTCCGCCGTGCCGTCATGAAGGGCCAGCTGCTGGGCATCGAAGGCGCGTTCATGCGCAACTACGTCGACCAGATCATCGAGGTTATGGGCGAGGTCTATCCCGAGGCCGTGGAAAACCGCAACCTCATCTGCAGTGTCGTCGAAAACGAGGAAGAGCGCTTCGGTGCGACCCTGTCCCAGGGCCGTGCATTCCTGGCGGAAACCCTGGGAGAGCTTTCCGGCAAGGTTCTTTCCGGCAAGGTGGCCTTCACCCTGCACGACACCTACGGTTTCCCCTTGGAGGTAACCCAGGAAATCTGCGCCGAGCAGGGCATCGAGGTCGACACCCAGGAGTTCGCAGAATGCATGCAGCAGCAGCGCGAGCGTGCGCGTGCCGCGACCAAGGGTGACGCCGAAGCCGCTTGGTCCACCTATGACGGTACCATGACCGCCATCCTCGAGCAGGTCGGTGAAACCGATTTCTGCGGATACACCAAGAACCAGGCGGATTGCAAGGTGCTCGCATTGGTGAAGGATGGCGCGCGCGTCGACTGCCTGAAGGCGGGCGAACAGGGCGGCATCGTGCTGGAGAAGACCCCCTTCTATGCCGAGAAGGGCGGCCAGGTGGGAGACACCGGCATCATCTACGCACCCGATATGCGCGCAACCGTCACCGATACCCAGGAACCCGAAAAGGGCCTGGTCGTCCATTACGTGCGCGTCGAAGAAGGCCAGATCGCCGAGGGTTCCCAGGTCCGCGCCTCCATCGACTCCCTGCGCCGCGAACGCATCCGCCGCAACCACAGTGCCACCCACATCCTGCATTGGGCCCTGCGCGAGGTGCTGGGCGATCATGTCAAGCAGGCAGGCAGCCTGGTTGCCCCCGACCGTCTTCGCTTCGACTTCACCCATTTCGAGGGAGCTACCCGCGAGCAGCTCGCCGAAGTGGAGCGCCTGGCTAACCGCAAGATCATGGAAAACCATCGCGTGAACACCTATGAGACCAGCCTGGTCTCCGCGCGCGAAGCGGGCGTTACCGGCCTGTTCGGCGAAAAGTACGGCGAGTTCGTCCGCGTTGTCGACATGGAGGGCTTCAGCCAGGAGCTGTGCGGCGGCACCCATGTTTCCGCAACCAGCGAAATCGGCCTGGTGAAGATCATCTCCGAGGGCAGCGTCGGCTCCAACCTGCGCCGTATCGAGGCGGTCACCAGCTTCGACGCCCTCGAATACCTCAACCGCGTCGAGTCGGAGCTCCTTGAGGCATCTGCCATCCTGCGCGTGCCCCCCTTCGATGTCAGCGAGCGTTCTGCCGCCAACGTCAAGTCCATCAAGGAAATGACTCATCAGCTCAAGCGCGGCATGAGCACCATCGCCGACGACGGAATCACGAAGCTTCTGGATCTCGCCGTCGAGGCGAAGGGCGCCTACCCCGTTATCATCGCCCAGCACATCAAGCCCACCGATGCGGGCTCCCTGCGCAACGCATGGGACGTTCTGCGCGGCCGTATGGCAAAGCCCGGTGCAGTCGTTTTGGCTGCCGTCAGCGAAAAAGACGGCAACCCCCTGCTGCTTGCCGCAGGCACCCAGGAGGCTGTCGATGCCGGCTTCAACGCAGGCGCCGTCATCAAGGCCATTTCCGGCAACATCAAGGGCGGCGGCGGTGGCAAGCCCACCATGGCGCAAGCCGGCGGCAAGGATGCATCCGGCCTGGAAGCTGCGCTGGATGCGGCACGAGAGATGCTGCTTTAAGGGTCGTTCATGCGAGTAATGGCCCTCGATATCGGCAAGGTGCGCTGCGGGATCGCGATCAGCGATCCCGCAGAGCGCATCGCCACTCCGATTTGCGTTCTTCCCACGAGCGAGGTCGAACAGAATGCGCCGTCGTTTCGGCGACTGCTCGAGGACTGGGAGCCCGAGATGATCCTTTCCGGTCTCCCCTATACCCTCGCCGGGGAAGAAGGCCCCCAGGCGGAATCTATTCGCGCCGTTGCGGGCGCGATTGCAAAGCGTGCAGGGCTCCCGCTCGAGTTCACCGATGAGCGCTTGAGCTCGTCGGAAGCAAAGCGCAGCCTCCGCGAGAAGGGTTTCAGCGAAAAGGAGATGCGCGGGAAGGTCGACATGATCGCCGCGAGCCTGTTTCTGCAGTCGTGGCTCGATTCCCGTGCGAATTCTGCCCCCTCACGATAGGAGCATACATGGCACGTCATGTCGAACGGGATGGACGTAGGGGATCCCACGCGGGACATTCTTCCAATCGCACATCCCGCACAGCAGGCGCGGGCCGAGGCGCCCATTACGGGGCCGCGGCGGTTACTTCGTCTTCACGGCGCACCTCTTCGGGCGGCGGGAAGGGCAAGGGCCCGCTTGTGTTCGGCGTAATCATTGCCGTATTGGTGGTAATCGCGGCGGTGTTCTGCATCAACCGTTTCATTTTGAACGATTCCCCATCATCCCAGCAGAAGCTGGAAAACGAAGGCGCGATGCTGACTGTTTCCATCCCTGAAGGTTCCTCCACCAACGATATCGCGAACCTGCTCGAGGACAGCGGGCTCGTTGCCGATTCGAAGCAATTCGTGAAGTATGTGAAGAAGGCCGGTTCGGAGGCGTCGCTGAAGCCGGGAACCTATCACATTATCTGCGGAACGAGCATCGAGGAAATGGTCCAGATGTTCGAAATGGGTCCCGAGGTGGCAACCGTGGGTATTCCGGAAGGCAGTACCATCGCGAAGACCGCCCTGGCTGTGGAGGAGTCCTCGAATGGCCGGATCAAGGCCGAGGACTTCCAGAAGCTTGCCGAAAATGCCGAGGCCTATGAATCCGATTATCCCTTCCTGAAGGATGCGGAGTCGGGCACTTTGGAGGGTTTCCTCTTCCCGAAAACCTACGAGATCGCCGATTCCGCCACTGCGGACTCCATGATCCGCATGATGCTCGACCAGTATCGGAAGGAAACCGAATCCCTCGACTTCTCCTATCCCGAAAAAGCGGGATTGAATGAATACGAGACCGTGATCCTTGCTTCCATCATCGAGCGCGAGGCTGCTGCTGAAAACAGGGCGACGGTCGCATCGGTGTTCTACAACCGCTTGGATGAGGGTATGAGGTTGCAAAGCGATGCGACGGTCGCCTACTTGATCGATGGCGATCCCAAGCCCGAGGATCTGGAAATCGATAGCCCCTACAACACCTACTTGGTGGATGGATTGCCGGTGGGCCCCATCTGCTCTCCCAGCCTGGAAAGCCTGAAGGCGGCCTGCGATCCGGAGAAGACGGAATACCTGTACTTCTACTTCACGGCAGACGGCAAGTACTCGTTCAGCAAGACCTACGATGAGCATCAGGGCGCTATCGCCGAGGACTAAGGGGAAAGCAGATGGCATTACTCAGACCCGATCGCTTCTTTTCGGGGATTACCAGCATCGACATCAAGGCCGACCTGCTCGATTGCGGATTGACCTGCGCTTTGCTCGACATGGACAACACCATCGTCTCCAGGGAGACGCATGATGTGCCCCAGGATGTGCGCGAATGGCTCGAGGAAGCCAAGCGGGCGGGGGTGTCGCTTTGCCTGCTATCCAACAACTGGCATACCACCCCGTTCGAATGGTCGAAGAAGCTCGACATCCCCGTTGTTGCAAAGGCGTGCAAGCCGCTTCCCCATGGATACATCGCGGCGAGGGACATCATTGGCGGGCGCAGCCGCAATACGGTGGCTATCGGCGACCAGCTGGGCACCGATGTGCTTGGCGCCCATATGTTGGGCATGGCAGCGTATCTGGTCGAGCCCTTGGCTGAAACGGACTTGAGGCACACCCTTGCCCTGCGTCATGTCGAACGCCTCATTCTGGGCGAAATGAAACCCGAAAGTGGACTGGCGAGCCGATGACCCCCATGCTTTAGCGTGCAGGAGTGGTAGAATCCTGACCTTGCAAGCTTTGAAATGGAAAGAAGCGAAAAGGATATCGAATGAAGTTCATCACAGCAGGTGAAAGCCATGGTCCCTGCCTTACCGCCATCGTCAGCGATGTGCCTGCCGGCTTGAGGATTTCCGAGCGCCAGCTGAATACCGACTTGGAGCGCCGCCAGCAGGGATACGGCCGCGGCGGACGCCAGAGGATCGAGACCGACCGTGCAACGGTGCTTTCGGGAATCCGTTTCGGAAAGACGCTCGGAACCCCGATTACCCTGCAGGTGGCGAATAGGGATTGGAAGAACTGGACGGATCGCATGTCCGTGTTCGGCCCGGAACCGGAAGACCTGAAGAAGGAGGTCACGCCCCGTCCCGGCCACGCCGATCTGGTGGGCGTGTTGAAGAACGACACCGACGATTGCCGTAATATCCTCGAGCGTTCCAGCGCAAGGGAGACCGCTGCCAGGGTGGCAGCGGGTGGAATCGCCAAGGAGTTCTTGGCGGAGCTGGGCGTTGAGGTGTTCAGTTTCGTCACAGGGATTGGACCGGTGTCCATGCTCGAGGAAGATCCTATGGGCTCGGCGCCGTATTACGCGCCCCTGGACATCGAGACTTCCGAGCTGCGCTGCCCCGATCGCCGGACCACCGAGGACATGAAGCGCGCAATCGACGCCGCACGCGTGAAGGGCGAGAGCCTGGGCGGCACCTTCCGCGTCGTCGTGAAGGGCCTCGTTCCCGGCTTGGGCGATTTCTGCTCGGGCCCCGAAAGGCTGACGAGCAAGCTGGGCGCTGCGGTGTTCAGCATCCCTGCGATCAAGGGCGTGGAATTCGGTTTAGGATTCGAAGCTGCAAGGCGCGAGGGTTCGAGCGTCCACGATCCCATCACTCGCAACGACAGGGATGGCTATACGCGCGAGGGCAATAACGCCGGCGGCTTGGAAGGCGGCATGACAACCGGGCAGGCGCTCATCATCACCGCTGCAATGAAGCCCATTCCCACGCTCATGACCCCCCTGCGTACCGTAAACATCGACACGCTCGAGGTGGAGGAGGCGTCGAAGGAGCGCTCGGATACCTGCGCGGTTCCCGCTGCGGGCATTGTCGCCGAGGCCGAAGTCGCGCTCGTGCTTGCGGATGCCTACATGGATAAGTTCGGACGCGACAACATGGGCGACATCAAGGCGAACCTGAGACAGTACGTATCCCGTATCAAGACCCAGTCCCGATAGTATCAACGGCGGCTCTTCGCAAGGGCCGCTGCTTTTTTCGAGAGCATTTCATCCCGCAGGTGGCCGTGCCAGTCTAGGTGGAAGGCAGATGGGGCGATTGCGCCTTTTCCTTGTGTTCCGCCCGAATTCGCATAAGGCCGCCTGGTCGGGAAATCGATAGGAGGAGCAACCGTGTCAAGCGCGAGAGTTGTCGTGAACCTTCCCAATAAACCCTCGTATGATGTGCGTATCGCCCCGGGGCAATACGCTGATCTGGCAGATCGGGTGAGGGGGCTTCTTCCCAAAGCATCCCGTGCGGCCATCATCACCGACAGCAACGTCAACCCGCTCTACGGCGATGCCGTGCGGGAGTCGTTCGAGCGTGCAGGCTTCGACCCCTTCATCTTCGAATTCCCTGCCGGCGAGGCGAGCAAGAACTCCCAGAGCCTGATGGGGATCTGGAGCGCCCTGGCGGGGCAGAAGATCGACCGTGACGGCGTGGTCGTGGCTTTGGGCGGCGGTGTCACCGGGGATATGGCGGGCTTTGCCGCAGCCACCTTCCTCCGCGGCATCGCCTACGTGCAGGTGCCCACCACTCTGCTTGCCATGGTCGATTCTTCCGTGGGCGGAAAGACCGCCATCGACCTGGACGAGGGCAAGAACCTGGTCGGCGCCTTCAAGCAGCCCGTCTACGTTGCCGCCGATACCGCTTCGCTTGCGACCTTGGATGACCGTGAGTGGGCGTGCGGCTGCGGCGAGATTGCCAAATCGGCCCTCATCGATTCTCCCGATTTCTTCGAGTGGCTTTCCCAGAACGCCGGCTTGCTGGCGAGCCGAGACGAGAAGACCGTGCAGGAGGCCATTACGCGCTGCGTGGTTTTCAAGGCGAATGTGGTTGCCGAAGACGAAGAGGAACGGGCAGGGGTGAGGGAGTGCCTGAATTACGGGCATACCTTGGGCCATGCCATCGAGAAGCTCTCGGGCTTCGGGGTCTACTCGCACGGCCATGCCGTGGCAGAGGGCATGCGATTCGCCGCCCGCCTGGGCGTGGCGCTCGAAGGGGCGCCATTGGACATGGTGAGGGCGCAGGATGCCCTGCTCGACGCTTTGAACCTGCCTGCGATCGATTTCTCCGCCGATGCCGATACCGTGATCGATGCCATGCTTTCGGATAAGAAGACGCGCGGCGGCAAGATTCGCTTCGTTATTCCCAAGGCGCCTGGAAGCTGGGTGGTGCGAGAGGTGGGCCTCGATGTGCTCCGCGAGCATCTGGGGGCTTGGGCGCGCTCGAAGGGGGTGCGTTAACATGGCTACCGCTTCGCAAGCTGCAAGCGAAGGCCGCATCGAGCGCTTGAAAGACGAGATGGCGCGGCGCGGATTGGATGCCATGTTCGTCCGCAATACCTCCAACATCGCCTGGCTGAGCGCCTTCGAAGGGGTCTTCGACAGCGAATCTGCCCACGCGGCGTTCCTGGATGCCCATCGTTGCCTTCTGCATACCGATTCGCGCTACATCGCGGCGTTCAAGCGATGCGCCCAAGGGGGTCCTTGGGATGTGGATGGGGAGAGCATGGCCCATGCGAAATGGCTTGCCTCCCTGCTCTGCGCTGACGAACGGCTGGGCATCGAAGACGGCATTTCGCTTGCGGAGTTCCGGGCTATCGAGCGCGCCTTGGGCGAAAAGGGGCTTGTCGGGCGGGAGAGCCCGGTCGTTATCGAGGAAACGAGCGATCTGATCGTGGGCCTGAGAAGCGCGAAGGATACCTACGAGGTCGAATGCATGAAGGCGGCCCAGGCGGTGACGGATGCGGCCTTCGACCATATCTGCGGCTTCATGAAACCGGGAATGACCGAATGCCAGGTCCAGGTCGAGCTGGAGGATTACATGCTGCGCAACGGCGCGGAGGGCTTGGCTTTCTCATCGATCGTGGCATGCGGGGCCAACGGTGCGAGCCCGCATGCGATTCCGGGCGACACCCGCCTGGAAGCAGGGCAGTGCGTCGTGATGGATTTCGGCGCGCGGGCACGGGGCTATTGCTCCGATATGACCCGCATGGTGTTCATCGGCAAGCCCGATGCCAGGATGGCGCAGGCGTATCGGGTCCTTCGCGAGGCGAACGAGCAGGTCGAGGCCATGCTTGCTCCCGGGGTTTCCGGGGCGGCGGCGCAAAGGCTCGCCGAGGACATCCTTGCCGAAGGGGGATTCGCGGGGAAGATGGGCCACGCCCTGGGCCATGGCGTGGGTTTGGACATCCACGAATCGCCCGTGCTGGCTCATCGCAACAACGCACCGCTTCAGTGCGGCAATGTGGTGACCGTGGAACCGGGAATCTACATCGAGGGCGAATTCGGCATGAGATTGGAGGACTTCGGTGTAATCACCGAGAAGGGCTTTGAAGTTTTCACCCAATCGCCCCATGATATGGTTATAATCTAGCGCTGGATTGATTATCTAGGGAGGAAAATATGGCAATCTCTACCGCCGACTTCAAGAACGGCATGTGCATCGAGCATAAGAACAAGCTCTGGACCATCGTGGAATTCCAGCACGTGAAGCCCGGTAAGGGCGGTGCTTTCGTTCGTACCAAGCTGCGCGACATCCGCACCCAGCGCATTCTGGACGAAACCTTCAACGCCGGTACCAAGTTCGAGTCTGTTCGTCTGGAAACCCGCAAGATGCAGTACCTGTACAACGACGGTGCAGACTACTACTTCATGGACAACAACACCTTCGAGCAGGAAGGTATCCCCGTCGAGGTCATCGGCGACAACTCCAAGTGGCTGAAGGAAAACGACGAGGCAACCCTGCTGTACGCTGGCGAGGAACTGATCAGCATCGAGCCCCAGATGTTCGTTGAGCTGGAAGTTACCGAAACCGATCCCGGCTTCAAGGGCGACACCGTCCAGGGCGGCGGCAAGCCAGCGACCTTGGAAACCGGCGCAGTCGTCCAGGTTCCCATGTACATCGAAGTCGGCGAAGTCGTTCAGGTCGACACCCGCGACGGCCGCTTCGTGAAGAGGGTCTAATCGATCTTTCAATCGATAGCATTCGATGATCTGAAACGCCCGGGATGCCCATCCCGGGCGTTTTCGTGTGCCAGGAGCATTTTGGGCAAAGCAAAGGCGCCCGGGAATCCGAGCGCCTTCGAACGTCTTTGTCGGGCCTGGGCCCTGTTTCGGATGCGTTGCCTATGCAGCGGCGTCTTCGGTTTCGGGGGCCTGGGCATCCCTGCCGGGCTTGAAATCCAGCCCGGCCTTGCGCATGGCGCGGTATTCGGTGGATGCGGTGAACAGGACGTCGGAGCTGGAGTTCAGTGCGGTCTCGCAGGAGTCCTGGATGACGCCGACGATGAAGCCGATGCCCACCATCTGCATGGCGATGTCATTGCCGATGCCCAGAAGGGAGCAGGCGATGGGGATAAGCAACAGCGATCCGCCGGCAACGCCGGATGCGCCGCAAGCGGAGACGGCCGCCAGCACGCACAGGATGACTGCGGTGGGCAGGTCGACCGAAACGCCCACGGTGTGCGCTGCGGCCATTGCCATGACGGAGATGGTCACTGCGGCACCGCCCATGTTGATGGTGGCGCCCAGGGGGATGGATACCGAATACAGGTCCTTATCCAAGCCCAGCTTCTCGCACAGGGTCATGTTCACGGGGATGTTCGCTGCGGAGCTGCGGGTGAAGAACGCGGTCAGAGCGGAGTCCTTGAGCGTGCGCAGGACCAAAGGATAGGGGTTCTTGCGGAATGCCACCCAGGCAAGCAGGGGATTGGTCACCAGCGCGATGAAGAGCATGCAGCCCACGAGCACTGCCAGAAGCATGCCGTATTCGGTGAAGATGGCCAGGCCGCTGCTGGAAACGCTGGAATAAACCAGGCCCAGGATGCCGAAGGGGGCAAGCTGGATGATCCACAGCACGGCGGTACGGACCGCGCCGGCGATATCGTCGAGGATGCTCTTGGTGCCTTCGCCTGCAAAGCGCAGGGCCACGCCCAGGATGCATGCCCAAGCGAGGATGCCCAGATAGTTTGCATTAGCCAAGGCTTCGACGGGATTCGCGACGGCGTTGGTCAGAAGGTTGGTCAGGACCTCGCCCACACCTGCGGGGGAATCCTGCACGACTGCGTCGGTGAGCGTTACCGTGATGGGGAAGATGAAGCTTGCGGCTACGGCTACCAAGCTTGCGATGATGGTTGCGGCGACGTAGAAGATAAGGACCGTCTTCATTCCGCCACCTGCGGTCTTACGGCTCAGAGCTCCCATGACAAGGAAGAAGACCAGGATGGGTGCCACGGCCTTCAGGGCGCCTACGAACAGGGTACCCAAAAGCGAGATCACGCCTACTCCGGGGGCGATCAGCGCAAGGACCGTGCCGATGATCAGTCCGCAGACGATGCGAAGGATGAGACTCGTGTCCATCCATTTCTTCGCGAGTGCTTTCATTTCTTTTTTCTCACTCCTTTTTTTCGAGACATCGCACGCTTAGGCCCGTAAGCGGGGGCCTTGCCGGGCCGGATGGCGTGGATGTTTCCGATTCGTTAACGATTCATTCTGAACAATGGCAAAGGTCGGGGCAAGGGTTCATCCTTGAAAAGTAGCGCATTAACCGTGGAAAGGTTCTTTCGCCTGTTCTACCGAATGATTACCGGTTGGCGGGTGTGTTCCTTATACAATTAATGCAACTGCCAAGGGACGCGCTTTGCCGCATCCCCTATAATGCAATCTTTGACAAGAAAAGGAGGTGCAGACGTGCCAAAACTTCAAATCATGGATACGACCATTCGCGACGGCCAGCAGTCCCTGTGGGCGACGCGAATGCCTATCGGCGACATGCTGCCGATTCTGCCCAAGATGGACCGTGTCGGTTATTGGGCGATCGAGGCCTGGGGCGGTGCTACCTTTGACACCTGCCTTCGCTTCTTGGATGAGAATCCTTGGGAGCGTCTCCGATCGATCAAGGCAATGACTCCCAACACCGACCTCGCCATGCTTTCCCGTGGCCAGAACCTGGTCGGCTATAAGCACTATTCCCGCGAGATCTGCAACCGCTTCATCAAGGCTGCCAAGCGCAATGGCGTGCAGGTGTTCCGCGTGTTCGACGCATTGAATGACGCCCGCAACATCAAGGACAACGCCGATGCCATCAAGGAATGCGGCGGCTGGTTCGAAGGCGCGATCAGCTACACCATCAGCCCCGTCCACACCCTGGACAGCTATCTGGAATACGCCCAGCAGCTGAAGGACATGGGTGCCGATTCCATCGCCATCAAGGACATGGCCGGCATGCTCACCCCTTATCGTACCGAGCGTATGGTGAAGGCCCTGAATGCCGAAATCGGCCTGCCCGTCCATGTGCACTGCCACTATGTTGGCGGTATGGCGCCTGCTAACATCCTCAAGGCGGCAGAGGCCGGCGCGGCAATCGCCGACGTCGCCAGTGCGCCTCTGGCATTCGGCAACAGCCATCCTGCAGCAGAGATGATCGTGGCCTCCCTGCAGGAAAGCCGTTATGACACCGGCCTTGACCTGGACCTGCTGTTCGAGATCGCCGAATACTGGGAAGAAGTTCGCCGCCGCAACCACTACAAGCGCGGCGTGTCCTCCCTGCTCCATATGCAGGTGTACAGCCATCAGGTTCCCGGCGGCATGATGAGCAACCTGGTTTCCCAGCTGGAAACCCAGAATGCCGCCGACCGCCTGGACGAGGTGATGAAGGAAATCCCCAAGGTCCGCGCAGAAGTGGGCTATCCGCCGCTGGTAACCCCCATGAGCCAGATCGTCGGCACCCAGGCGGTATTCAACGTCCTAACCGGCAAGCGCTGGGGCGTGGTTTCCAAGGAAATGAAGGATTACCTGTGCGGATACTACGGCAAGGCCCCCGGTCCCATCGATCCTGAAATCATGGCCAAGGTCGTTGGCGACACCCCCGTGCTCGATCCCAACGTGTCCCCCGGCTCCCTGGTCACCACCACGTTCTCCGAGCTGGAAGACGAAATCGGCGACCTGGCGCGCACCGAGGAAGACGTGCTCATGTATGCGATGTTCCCCGCATCCGCCCGTACGTACCTGAGCAAGCACCGCACATCCGAACGAGTTGACTTCCTTATGGATAAGGAAGTATCCGGAACCAAGGAGGAAGATTACGTGGACATCAATCAGATCCGCGAGCTGGTTCGCGTTGCCGAGGAAAGCGGCGTAGGCGAAATCATCGTCGAAGAGGAAGGCATGCGCATCGCAGTCCGCATGCCTGGCGCGGTCGCAGCCCCTGTAGCGGCTCCCGTCGCCCAGGCGGCGCCCCAGGCAACCGCCGAGGCTGTGCCTGCCGCAGCGCCTGCCGCAGCAGCCAACTCCGGTCGTCCCGCCAACTGGATTCCCGTCACCGCCCCCATGGTCGGTACCTTCTACAAGGCCCCTGCCCCCGGCGAGGATCCCTTCGTGGAAGTGGGCAGCAAGGTCGCCGCGAAGGAAACCCTCTGCATCGTCGAGGCCATGAAGCTCATGAATGAAATCCAGGCAGAGCAGATGGGTATCGTTCGCGAGGTTTGCTTGGAAGACGCAACCCCCGTCGAGTTCGGAACCGTCCTGTTCTACATCGAGCCCATCTCTGATACGGAGAACTAAGAATGTTCGATAAGATCCTTATCGCCAACAGGGGCGAAGTCGCGCTGCGCATCATGCGCGCAGCGCGCGAGTTGGGAGTGAAGACCGTGGCGGTCTACTCCACCGAAGACGCAGACACCCTTCCCGTCCGTTATGCGGACGAGAAGGTCTGCATCGGCCCCGCTCCTGCAGGCAAGTCATATCTGGTGATGGCGAACATCATCGCCGCAGCCAAGAATACCGGTGCCCAGGCCATCCACCCCGGTTACGGCTTCTTGGCTGAGAATGCCGATTTCGCACGCATGTGCATCGAGAACGACATCGTCTGGATCGGCCCCGCGCCCGAGTGCATCGAGAAGATGGGCGACAAGGCGGTTGCCCGCGAGACCATGGCATCCGTGGGCGTTCCCACCGTGCCTGGATCCGATGGCACCGTCGATACCGTCGAGGAAGCGCGCGCCTTCGCCGAGGCAGTGGGTTATCCCGTGTTGATCAAGGCATCTGCCGGCGGCGGCGGCAAGGGTATGCGCGAGGTTCACGACCCCGCCGACCTGGAAGCCCAGTACAAGGCTGCGAAGACCGAGGCCGGCGCTGCCTTCGGCAACGACGAGGTCTACCTTGAAAAGCTGGTCCTGCGTCCGCGCCACGTGGAAATCCAGGTTCTGGCAGACGATTTCGGCAACGTCGTGTCCCTGTGCGAGCGCGACTGCTCCATCCAGCGCCGCCATCAGAAGCTGCTGGAAGAAGCTCCCAGCCCCGTGCTCGACGAGCAGACCCGCAAGGAAATGGGCATCGCTGCGGAAAAGGCGGTCCGTGCCGTCGATTACCGCAATGCGGGCACCATCGAATTCCTGCTCGATCAGGACGGAAGCTTCTACTTCATGGAAATGAACACCCGTGTGCAGGTGGAGCATCCCGTTTCCGAGCAGATCACCGGCGTGGACATCATCAAGGAACAGCTGCGTATCGCTTCCGGCGAGCCCATGTCCTGCGCATCCCGCGCGCCCTTCTCTCCGAATGGCGCCGCTATCGAGTTCCGTATCAATGCCGAGGATCCCGATAACGACTTCCGTCCCAGCCCGGGAACCATCACCAGGTTCGATCTTCCCGGCGGTCCCGGAGTGCGTGTCGAAACCTATCTGGAGCAGGGTGCCAAGATCAGCCCCTTCTACGACTCGCTCGTCGCGAAGCTCATCGTTTGGGGCTCCAACCGCGAAGAGGCGCTCGCCCGCGGCAGGCGCGCGCTGAGCGAATTCAAGATCGAGGGCATCAAGACCACCATCCCCTTCCATCTGAGGGTTCTGGACGTACCCGCATTCGCCGAAGGCAGGGCTTGCACCGACTTCATCGCAACCGAGATGGGAGAATAACGTGTCTAATCTTAACTTCGAGGGCATGGCAATCGCCGAAGGCGTTGTCGAGACCATCGTCACCATCGCCGTTCAGGATGTCGAAGGGGTTGCAAGCCTCTCCAACGCCCACGCGAATGGCATCTTGGGGGCATTCGGAAAGAAGGCTCCCGGTGGAAGCGTCGAGGTCGTGGTGAACGAAGACGATACCGTTTCCGTTGCAGTGAGGGTCGTGGCGCTCTATGGCCATCCCCTGCCCGGTCTTGCCCAGAGCATCCGCGAGGCAGTCGCAGATGCGGTGATGACCCAGATCGGAATCACGGTTTCCGAAGTCAACGTATTCATTGACGGAATTCAGTTTGCATAGGATTTGGATTGGCTAGAAAACATGAAAGGTCGCTTGCACGGCGCATGGCCGTGCAAGCGCTTTACCAGAGCGAGATAACAGGAACCGATCTTTCGGATATGGCCGGCAATGCCACCATCATCCCCGATGGCGGAGTGCTTCCGGAGTATGCGGTTTCCCTGCTTGCCGAAATCAAGGACCATGCGGAAGAAATCGACGACCGTATTTCCGAGGCATCGGAGAATTGGTCGCTTTCGCGTATGCCCATCGTCGACCGTGCGATTCTGCGTGCTTCCGTGTGCGAGATCTACTTCATCGAGGATGTTCCCGTTTCGGTGAGCATCAACGAGGCAGTCGAGCTTGCGAAGGAATTCGGTGGGGAAGACGAATCCTCTCGTTTCGTGAACGGCATCCTCGGCCGCATTGCGCGTACCATGGATTCCGATGAGGAAGCAAGCTGGAACGAAGAGGGTTCCGAAGCCGACCCCGAAGACGTCGCCGAAGGAGAAGCTCCGGCGGATGGCGTGGCGGAGTACGCGGCGCAATCCGATGAAGCGTGTGAATCGTGCGATTCGGGGGATGAAGAGGGCACGCAGGAATGCGAACGTCCCGCTGCTTCCGATGCGGATGCGGTAGATGGACAGTAAGACCCTTGACTCCTTCGAGTCGGTCAACGAGCGCTTGAAGGAGATCATTCGCCTTGTGGGGGATGATTCCATTCCCCTTGACGAGGCATTGGCCTTGTTCGAGGAAGCGGCTGCCCTTGGAGTGAGGGCATCAGCGATGCTCGAAGAGAACATTCTCGCACGCGACGAAAACGAATCAGAAGCGCCCGCCGATACTGCGAGCGCGTAATCTCACAGGGCGGCGTGATGTGCACGCCGCCCGCTTTTCCGGGGATGGAGTTCTTTTATGGCGTACTCAGAACGAATTCTCGATGCAATCACCGGTCCTTCGGATTTGAAATGCCTAACGGATGATGAATTGGAAATCCTCTGCACCGAGCTACGGGAAGAGATGATTACCGTCACCTCCCAGAATGGCGGGCATCTTGCCTCCAGCCTAGGAGCTGTCGAAACGATCGTGGCCTTGCATTCCCTGATGGATTGCCCACGGGATCGCATTGTGTTCGATGTCGGTCATCAGGCTTATGCCCATAAGCTGCTTACTGGAAGGGCGAAGGATTTTTCCACTCTCCGGCAGTTCGGGGGGATAACAGGTTTCCCGACACCTCTCGAAAGCGAATACGACGTCCATCCGTCAGGGCATGCATCCGACAGCCTTTCGGTGGCGCTCGGTCTTGCTTTGGCGCGTGATTTACGCGGGGACGACCAGAAGATCGTCGCCGTTATCGGAGATGCATCGCTTTCCGGAGGTATGGCCTTCGAGGCCCTGAACCATATCGGCCAGGAAAAGATTCCCATGGTTATCGTGCTGAACGATAACGGCATGTCCATTTCACGCCCGGTGGGTGCCCTGGTCAGGCATTTGGGTAATCTGCGCATGTCGAACAGGTATATCCATACCAGGGATAGCATCCAGGAAGCCATGGAAGATGGTGGCCGTATGGGCGAAAGCCTGCTCAACCTGGGAAGGAACATGAAGGATTCCGTCAAGCATTTGATGAATTCCGGTTCCATGATGTTCGAGCAGCTGGGCATCGTATGCACGGCGCCTATCGACGGGCATGATATCACCGCGCTGAAGGAGACTTTCCGTGCAGCCCTCCAATCGAAGAGCCCCGTACTGGTCCATGTCGTGACCAAGAAGGGTGCTGGCTATCTTCCCGCCGAAACAGCTCCGGAGCGTTTCCATGGAATCGGGCCCTTCGACATCGAAACGGGTGAATCGCCGAAGAAAGCGGCATCCAATCCCACCTTCACCTCGGTGTTCGGACAGGCGATCGTCGCCGAGGCGCAACGGGACGAAGATGTGGTGGCCATTACCGCAGCCATGCCGTCCGGTACAGGCTTGAAACCCTTTGCCGAACGCTTCCCCGACCGTTTCTACGACACGGGAATCACCGAAGAGCACGCTATCGGCATGGCGGCTGGCTTGGCATTTGCCGGGAAGAAACCGGTCGTTGCCATGTATTCCACCTTCCTGCAGCGGGCGATCGATCAGCTTGCAATCGATGTTGCGCTTCCCCGGGCGAATGTGGTGCTTGCAGTCGATCGCGCAGGCCTGGTGGGCGACGATGGTCCGACCCATCATGGGGCATTCGACCTGGCGTATCTGAGGATGATTCCGGGAATGAGGATCCTGGCGCCATCCGATGAGGGGGAGCTGGTGCGCGCCCTCCATACGGCGCTTACCTTGGAAGGTCCCGTGGCGGTGCGTTATCCCCGCGGCGAGGCTTTCGGCGCACCTGTCCCCGAAGATCCGGAGGCCTTCGAAGAGGGACGGTCGAGGCTTGTGCAGGAGGGTTCGGATGGTGCGATCCTTGCCTTCGGAAGCATGCTTTCCCAGGCGCTCGAAGCGGCGAGAATCCTCGAAGGCGAGGGTTTGGGCGTTCGCGTGGTCGATATGCGCTGGGTTAAGCCGATTGACGAAGATGCCGCGGCGGCCGCGGCGGAAACCGGTTTCGTGGTAACCGTCGAAGACGGAACCCTTGCCGGCGGTGCCGGGTCGGCGGTGGGCGAATTCCTCCTTCGCGAAGGGATTGCCTGCAGATTTGCGAGCGTCGGCTTGCCCGACCGTTTCGTTCCCCAGGGAAAGGTCCCCGTGCTCTACAGGGAGCTGGGAATGGATGCGCAGGGTATCGCGGAGGCTTTCCGGAGAATCCGCCGAAAAGGATAGGCGGTTACCCTCGAAATCGAATAATGCCGAATCGGGTGAATCGCCCCGGTGCGTGACATAGGAGAAATCCAAGGCGCACCGGGGCTTTCTGTTGTTACGGGGATGTCAGGATCTTCGGTGCCGTTGTTCGGGAAGGGACTGCGGTCCGCAGGAGAGTTTCTAATCAGATTCATCAAAGTTGATAATCATGATAAAAAATAAAGCCCCAAGTTGCTTTATGGAAAAAACCAATGGCTAAAATGATGTGGTTTTTGCAAGCCTATTGGGAAAGGAAGGGCAAGGAGCGATGTTCACATCCGCACAGCTCATCTCTATTGCGGTGTTCGTAATCGTGATGGTCCTTGTCGTCTCCGAGAAGATCCATCGCGCTGTAGCAGCATTGCTGGGTGCGGTGGCTCTGATCGTTCTTGGGGTAATCGACTGGGATACCGCGATCGGGCACGTAGACTTCAACACCATCGGCGTCCTTCTGGGCATGATGCTGTTCGTGTCCGTGGTCAAGGAATCCGGCCTGTTCGAGTTCGCGGCGATCAAGGCCGCCAAGATCGCGAAGGGCAAGCCCTGGGCGATCATGGTCGCATTCATGCTGATTACCGCGGTGCTCTCCGCGCTGCTCGATAACGTGACCACGGTTCTTCTGGTCGGTCCCATGACGCTCATCGTCTGCGACCTGCTGGAGATCAACCCGGTTCCGTACTTCCTGACGGAAATCTTCGCCAGCAACATCGGCGGTACCGCGACCCTCATCGGCGACCCGCCGAACATCATGATCGGTTCTTCCGCCGGATTCTCCTTCGCCGACTTCATCCTGGTCGACACCCCCTGCGTCATCCTCACCATGATCGTAGTCATCTTCTGCTTCAAGTTCGCCTTCGGACGTAACCTGAACGTGAGCGAAGAAAACCGCAAGAAGATCCTGGACCTGGATCCCAACGACTACATCCGCGACCGCTCCCTGTTCAAGAAGAGCCTGGTCATGATCGCGGTCGTCGTAGTGCTGTTCATGGCTCACGGCGTCCTGCATCTGGAGAGCTGCATCATCGCCCTGGGTGTTGCAGGTGTCATGGTGGTCATCTCCAAGGCAGACCTGGAAATGTGCGTCTTCGGCATCGAATGGACCACCATCGGCTTCTTCTGCGGCCTGTTCATGGTCGTCGGCGGCTTGGCTGAAACCGGCGTCATCGCAATGCTCGCAGAAGGCATCGTCGCCATCTGCGGCGGCAACCCGCTGGTCATGATGCTCGTCATCCTGTGGGCATCCGCCATCATCAGCGCGATCCTGGACAACATCCCCTTCGTTGCAACCATGATCCCCGTCATCCTGACCATCGCCGAGGGCGGCCAGATCGATGTTCTGCCGCTTTGGTGGGCGCTGTCCCTGGGCGCATGCCTGGGCGGCAACGGCACCCTGATCGGCGCTTCCGCCAACGTCGTCCTGTGCAGCATCGCAGGCAAGAACGGGCATCCCATCTCGTTCATCCAGTTCACCAAGTACGGCTTCCCGGTCATGATCCTGACCATCGTGGTCGCAACGGTGTACATGTTCCTGCGCTACGGCTTGGCAATGCTGTAGCGAACGGGTGATTCCCCCTGGGTCCTTCGGACGGTGGGATTCGCTACGAATCGCAAACGGGCCGCTGACTCGATCAGCGGCCCGTTTTTCGTTGGCTTCCAGGGGCAGGTACTATTCGTCGATTGCGGAAGAGGCTCCATTTTTGGGATAAAGGACAGAATATGCGTTCCCTTGAAGGGCGTCACCCCCCAGGTGGCGCTCCTTTTTCGTGCCGTTAAAAATCCAGGGGAAATTTAAGCAATAGGACAGAATGTGTGTCCAATCATTGGCGTTTGGGCTGGAGACGCAGGCGATCTTCGGCTACCCGATCGCCTTTGTTTCGATGCGGATTTCCTTGGCCATGATGTAATCATCCATCACGAAGCCCTTGCCGATGGGGCTTGCATGCTTGTCGACGACAAAGAAGCCGTTTCCCTCATATGCCCTGATTCCCAGCTTGTTGTTCACGTTGACCGTCAGGTACATGGCGTCGAGCCCCTCTTGCTCGCAAAGATTTCGGTAGAAGGCCAGGACCTCGCTGGAATAATGCTTTCCCCTCTGCTCTGGGAAGAGGTAGATCTTGCTGATGAAGAAACGGCGGTTCCAGCGTTCGTGGACAACCTGGTTGTGGATGATGGCGGCATCTTTCTGCGGGTCGCCGCTTACGATTTCCGCTGCGCCGCCGGTGTAGCCGACGCAGCTTCCCCCTTCATCGCGAAGCAGCCAGAATCGATAACCGTGCTCTTCGATATCTGCGGTCATTGCTTCCACCGAATGGAATCGCTCGACCATGTATTCGGTCTGCTCCCTTCCGATGATAGGGGGCCAGTAACCCATCCAGATCTCTCGGGCAATCTTTGCAAGGTAGTCGAGTTCTTCGGGGGTCTCGACGCGGGCGAACTCGAGCATCGTTCTCCTTTCTTCAGGATTCCACCACAGGAAGATTCCATTGTACGGGAAGGCGTTAGAGAAACGTGACCAGGCGCAATCCCAGCAAATAATCATTTGGGAGGCTTATGCTGATGAAAAATCCCAATATTCTTAACCAAATTTCAGTTTTTTGGGTAAAATAGCCAAACTGTGTAAAAACCCTGAGGGAAAGGAAAGGCAAGGAGCGATGTTCACTACCGCACAGCTCATCTCTATTGCGGTGTTCGTAATCGTCATGATTCTTGTCATCTCCGAGAAGATTCATCGCGCGGTGGCGGCACTGCTTGGCGCGGTGGCTCTTATCGTATTGGGAGTCATCGATTGGGATACCGGCATCGGTCACATCGACTTCAACACCATCGGCGTCCTTCTGGGCATGATGCTGTTCGTGTCCGTGGTCAAGGAATCCGGCCTGTTCGAGTTCGCGGCGATCAAGGCCGCCAAGATCGCGAAGGGCAAGCCCTGGGCTATCATGGTTGCCTTCATGATCATCACTGCGGTTCTGTCCGCGCTGCTCGACAACGTGACCACGGTTCTTCTGGTCGGTCCCATGACGCTCATCGTCTGCGACCTGCTGGAGATCAACCCGGTTCCGTACTTCATGACCGAGGTATTCGCCAGCAATATCGGCGGTACCGCGACCCTCATCGGCGACCCTCCGAACATCATGATCGGCTCTGCCGCAGGCTTCTCCTTCGCCGACTTCGTCATGGTGGACACCCCCTGCGTCATCCTCACCATGATCGTTACCGTCTTCGCCTTCAAGTTCGTTTTCGGACGCGGCCTTGATGTTTCCGAAGAAAACCGCAAGAAGATCCTGGACCTGGATCCCAACGACTACATCCGCGACCGCTCCCTGTTCATCAAGAGCCTGGTCATGATCGCAGTCGTCGTCTTCTTGTTCATGACCCACGGTATCTTCCATCTGGAAAGCTGCATCATCGCCCTGGGCGCTGCGGGCATCATGGTGGTCATCTCCAAGGCCGACCTGGAAATGTGCGTCTTCGGCATCGAATGGACCACCATCGGCTTCTTCTGCGGCCTGTTCATGGTCGTCGGCGGTATGGCTGAAACCGGCGTCATCGCGATGATGGCCGAAGGCATCGTCGCCATCTGCGGCGGCAACCCGCTGGTCATGATGCTCGTCATCCTGTGGGCATCCGCCATCATCAGCGCGATCCTGGACAACATCCCGTTCTGCGCAACCATGATCCCCGTCATCCTGACCATCGCCGAGGGCGGCCAGATCGACGTTATCCCCCTGTGGTGGGCGCTGTCCCTGGGCGCATGCCTGGGCGGCAACGGCACCCTGATCGGCGCCTCCGCCAACGTCGTCCTGTGCAGCATCGCAGGCAAGAACGGGCATCCCATCTCGTTCATCCAGTTCACCAAGTACGGCTTCCCGGTCATGATCCTGACTTTGATCGTCGCGACTGGCTACATGTTCGTACGCTACGGTCTGGCCATGATGTAATCCCCGTTCGGGAATCAACAGACCTTGTTGGAGGGACCGCCGAATTTTTCGGCGGTCCTTTTCGTTTGCCGGGGGAGCGATGCTTCCGCTCTGCACCCTGTAGGTTGCAAAGGAAGCTCGATTTGCGACTTCGATGCCCCTAAGGCAGGTTTTCGGCACAGCGGGCAATCTGCGGGGTGATCCTGCGGGAAGGTGAACGGGGGATTGCGGTCGTTCAGGGGCTGGGTGCATCCTCATCACCTCGCAAGCTTGCGCGCGAAGCGGTAGGCGCCTGCAAGTATGGCGTCAGGTTTCTGCAGGGAGCTTGTTGGTGTAACGAAGGCTGATCGTCGAAGAGCGGGCGCTACGATGTCTTTGCCGCGATGAGAAGGGGGTGCGTTATCCGTGGGTAAGGCGAGAACCGTAAAGCCAGCTGTCGCACGGGAAGGCTCGTGCCGGTAGACGGATGGCGCGCCATCCTCCTTCTGCCTGCGCTCTTGGCGATCGCCCTTTGGGACGCCAGGACCAGGCGGATTCCGAACGCCTGCATTGCCGTGCTGCTTGCAGCGGATTGGCTTATGTTCGCGGCAGGGAATCCGGACCCGATGTTTCTTGTTTGCACGGGATTGCGCCATATGCTTTCAGGGGCTGCGGTGCTTGCAGCAGGCGTGGGGTTCGACTATGCGATGATGCGGTTCGGGGGAGTGCGCGCAATCGGAGGCGGGGATGTGAAGCTGGTTGCGGCTTTTGCGGCCATGCCCGCGTGCGGGTCGCTTTGCCTAGTGCTGTTTTGCTCCTGCACGCTCGCGCTTCTATTCGCATTCATTACCAGAAGAGGGAGGAAGGACACTATCCCCTTCGGGCCCTTTTTGGCGGTTGGTTTTATCCTTGGTGCGATAGTCGAATCGCTTGTTGTGTAAATGATGTGCGAAGACTGCATATTCGCATATAGCATTGCCATCGGGATCATGCGGCTTATCTCGTTGTGATATACTAGTCGGGCTTATGCAGGAAGGCTGCATAGCATGACAATATTGGCCCCCGAGACATGTTGGTAAACGTTGCGAAAGCGGCGTCGTGAACATGGAATATGAACACGCAATCATGACGAAGGGTCCCCGTTTACATTTGAAAGGGGTCCGTTTTGACCGAAATCAAGAACACGGCCATCATCGACTTCGAAGACATCTCCGACGAGCAGATGAATGAAATGATCGATGGCACCCTCACCGATTTCGACGAAGGCGATCTGGTTGATGGCACCATCGTCAAGATCGAGCACGACGAGGTTCTGGTTGACATCGGCTTCAAGAGCGAAGGCGTCATTCCTTCCCGCGAGCTGTCCATCCGCAAGGATGCAGATCCTGCGGACATCGTTGCACTGGGCGACAGGATCGAGGCTCTGGTTCTGCAGAAGGAAGACAAGGACGGCCGTCTGGTTCTTTCCAAGAAGCGTGCCGAGTACGAGCGTGCATGGATCTCCGTCGAAGAGAAGTTCCGTGCCGGCGAAGTCGTTACCGGCGAGGTTATCGAAGTCGTCAAGGGCGGCCTGATTCTGGACATCGGCCTGCGCGGCTTCCTGCCTGCTTCCCTGGTCGACCTCCGTCGTGTACGCGACCTGGACGCTTACCTGAACACCGAAATCGAAGCACGCGTTATCGAGATGGATCGCAACCGCAACAACGTTGTTCTGTCCCGTCGCGTTCTGCTGGAAGAAGGCCGCAGGAACGAGCGTTCCGAAATCCTCTCCAAGCTCTCCAAGGGCATGCGCCTCAAGGGCAGCGTTTCCTCTATCGTCGACTTCGGTGCATTCGTTGACCTGGGCGGCATCGACGGTCTGGTTCACATCTCCGAGCTCTCCTGGAGCCACGTCAACCATCCTTCCGAGGTTGTCAAGGTTGGCGACGAGGTCGAGGTCGAGGTCCTGGATGTCGACCTGCAGCGCGAGCGCATCTCCCTGGGTCTGAAGCAGACCACCGAAGATCCCTGGACCAAGCTCGTTGAAAGCTATCCCGTTGGCAGCATCGTCGACGGCAAGGTCACCAAGACCGTTCCCTTCGGCGCATTCGTCCAGCTCGGCCCCAATGTCGAGGGTCTGGTTCACATCTCCGAGATGGCCAACAAGCACATCGACGCTTCCACCCAGGTTGTCCACGCTGGCGACGAAGTCAAGGTCAAGGTTATGGACATCAACACCGAGCGTCGTCGCATCAGCCTGTCCATGAAGGCTGCAGCCGAAGATCTGGGCATCGAAATCGCCGTTGCCGATCCCGATCCTGCAACCCTGGCAGAAAAGGCAGCTCGTCAGGCAAAGCGCGCTGCTGAGCGTGCAGCCGAGGCAGAGAAGGCCGAGGCAGCTGAAGCTGAGACCGAAGAAGCGGCTGAATAAGCTGGTCTGATTCATAAGGCTTTTCGAGGGAACCGCCACTCGGGCGGTTCCCTCTTTCTGTAAGCGGGCGTACTCCCGTGTTCGGTAACGGTTCGTCTTGCTTTCGCCTGTTCGGGGAGCCCTTCCAAGCCTGCTCGAATATAATGACCGGACACACAGAATCGAAGGGGATTTCTATGGATCAGAATTCTATGGACGAATTCTTCCGTATGGTTGGATTCGATCCAGACAAGCAAGGTGGATCTTCGGGGAAAACGGGATCTGCCGGCAATGTCTATGATGTCGACGCCTCCGAGCCTGAAAGCGTGGGAGGCGACACAGGAGGAAACGGGCGCAGAAGGAAGCATGCTTCCCGTCCACAGGGCGGGAACATGGGCGATTTCTTCCAAACGATGTTCGGAAAAGGCGGTAATGACGGCAAGGAAAAGAAGCCGAGCTTCGTTTGGGACGTCGATTTGGTGAAGAAGTGGGGCAAGCGCGGCGTGGCTATCGCCGTTATCGTCCTGCTGCTCGTGCTCGCCTTCAGCTATTGGTGGTTCCATCCCTCCTTGAGCTTCAGGAGCGCGGATTTCTGGGCTGCCCTGCTTGTATTTATCGTGCTGCCCCTGTTCATCCTCTTCAGGACCCTCAGCTTCAGGGCCCAGAAGGGGACGAAGAAGCATGCACCCAGTGAGGGGCGGGCGAAGGCGTTCAAGTTCGCCAGCTTCGTCCCCCTGGCGGTGGCGTTGTTCTTCGTTGTTGGCACGATTGCGGCATGGTCGTTCTGGCCGGGCAATGCCGAACGTTATTCCAGTATCCTGACCGTTGAAGAAGGCGATTTCGCCGAAGAGATCGAGGAAGTGGATTACAACTCCATTCCCGTAATCGACCGCTCGTCTGCGATCATCCTGGGCAACAGGACCTTGGGCGAGATCCCCGAATACGTTAGCCAGTTCGAGATCTCGAACGTGTATTCCCAGATCAACTATCAGGGCAGGCCCGTTCGCGTCAGCCCCCTGGAATATGCCGACTTCTTCAAGTGGTTCACGAACAAGGACAACGGCATTCCTGCTTACGTGCTTGTCGACATGGCGAGCCAGGATACCAAGATCGTGCGTCTCGAGCAGCCCATCCGCTACGTTCAGAGCGATCCCTTCTTCAATAACATCGATCGCTACGTGCAGCTGAAGTACCCCACGTACCTGTTCGAGGAAAAGGCGTTCGAAATCGATGAGGATGGCACTCCCTGGTGGGTATGCCCAGTGCAGACCCGCACTATCGGCCTGTTCGGCGGCGAGACCATCAGCAGGGTGGTCTTGGTGAATGCCTGCACGGGTGAGACCCAGGACTACGCCATCGAGGATTGTCCCCAGTGGGTCGATCGTGCGTATCCCAGCGAGCTTTTGATTCAGCAGTACAACTGGCGCGGCGCCCTTCAGAACGGCTGGCTCAATTCCTGGATCGGACAGTCTGGAGTGGTTAAGACCACCCCGGGTGTCGATGGCCAGGTCGGATATAACTACATCGCGAAAGACGATGACGTCTGGGTATACACCGGCGTGACTTCTGCCACATCAGACGATGCGATCGTAGGCTTCGTCTTGGCGAATCAGCGTACCGGCGACGCCCGCTACTATAAGGTGGCGGGTGCCACGGAAGCTTCAGCGATGGCGTCCGCCGAAGGCCAGGTCCAGAACCTGAAGTACGAGGCGACCTTCCCCTTGCTGCTGAACATCAACGGCCAACCCACGTATTTCATGGCCTTGAAGGACAGCGCGGGCCTTGCGAAGAAGTTCGCGATGCTCGATATCCAGCGCTACCAGAATGTTGCCGTCGGCGATACCGTCAGCGAATGCCAGAAGACTTACAAGGCGCTCCTTGCGACGAATGGTGCGCTCGAGGGTTCCGATGTGGCAGATGATTCCCTGCTTAAGACATCGGGTACCATCAAGGTCATGACCGAAGCGGTGATCGATGGCAATTCCCACTTCTATCTGACGCTCGACGGGGTCAGTGGCGTGTTCGACTGCGCGCTGCCCGGTCAGCTTGAAGTGGTTGCGTACTCTGTAGGCGACAAGATCACCTTGGAGTACATCGAGGGCGATCCCACCAATTCGGTTCAGTCGATCGGGGAGTCCTCCGCTGAAGACAAGGAGGACGGAAAGGGCGCTTCTGACGAAGAGGAGGAAACCCAATCCGCCTAATCTGGCCTCTCGAAGGGAGTATTGAAGCCAATTGTGTTGAAGAAGCGGAGAAACATGCTTCAAAGCGAGCCGACCTTGAGTTGGATGACTGCTTCTGGCAAAATGTAACAGCTGCTGAAAAGCAGTACTGAGTGTTCATCAGTTCCGCTGCCGAAGACAGTTGGCACCGAAAGGTTTAATCGCGAAAGCGGCCCACCGAGGTGGTCGAAAAGTCAAGCGCTTCACGACCCCTGCTGTCCTAGATAGCAGGGGTCGTTTTCATTCGTGGTTGCGATCCCTCCATGCGCGGAACGCGAGCGTGTTTTGGAAGGAGGTGCACGAACATGGCATGTGCACAGAACGTAGCCAATCTTGAGAAGGTCAAGGCAGACCTGCAGGATGTAACCGCTGTCTGGGTTGTCGACTACCGCGGCCTGACCGTTAAGGAAGTCGAGCAGCTTCGCCGTGATGTCCGTGCTGCTGAGGGCGCGATGAAGGTTTACAAGAACACCTTGGTCAAGCGTGCTCTGGCAGATATGGAAATGGTCGACATGGATTCCATCCTGGAAGGACCTTCTGCTTTCGTCTTCACGACTGGCGACCCCGTTGCTCCTGCAAAGGCCCTGAAGGACTTTGCAAAGCAGAATGAGAACCTGGTGCTCAAGGGCGGCATCATGGACGGTCAGTTCCAGGATGCAGCAGCATTCGAGCAGATCGCTTCCCTGCCTTCCCGCGACCAGCTTCTCGGCCAGATCGCATGCTCCCTCACCGGAGTTGCCTCTCAGCTGGCAATCGCTATCGGCGAGATGTCCGAAAAGGACGCTGCCTAAGCGTGTATGGCCGCAAGGCCGCCTGATTTATCTTGAAATGAATGACGTTGCCTGATTCAGGCAACCGTTGAAAGGACACAATAATGGCTCTCACCAACGAAGAGATCATTGCCGCTCTGGGTGAAAAGACCCTGCTCGAGCTGGCTGAACTGCGCGACCAGATCTGCGAGACCTTCGGCGTAACCGCTACCGCTGCTGTTGCAGTTGCTGCTGGCGACGCTGGCGCTGCTGCTGAAGAGCAGACCGAGTTCGACGTTATCCTGGAAGGCTTCGGCGACAACAAGATCGCTGTCATCAAGGTCGTCCGCGAGGTTACCGGCCTGGGCCTGAAGGAAGCAAAGGCTCTGGTAGACGGCGCTCCCGCACCTCTGGCAGAGGCTGTTGCAAAGGACAAGGCAGAAGAAATGAAGACCAAGCTGGAAGAGGCTGGCGCTGCTGTAACCCTGAAGTAAATTCAGCTTTGCACAATTGCTTTTCGAAGGAAGCCGCGTAATGCGGCTTCCTTTTTGCATGGGGTGCTTTCCGATATCCGTATGTTTGGATACGGTTTGCGGGGTCTTCCAGTAGTGGATGGGGTTACGCGTTCCTGCGATGTTTCCGCCTGCTGGCAAAGTTCGAGGATGCCCATGTCCCGCTTGGCTACCCTGGATGGCGTCTGTCATGTCCGTTCGGCAGCCTGTCGATTATTTTGCCTTAACTGCGCGAAGCGGGCTTGTTTTGCGTTATTATCTGCGAAGCGTTCCTTATCGGGGCGCATTGAAGGAGACCTATTACAGATTGAAGGGATGGATATCATGGCATATCCCGTTGTCAACGAAGCAGATTGCTGCGGTTGCGAAACTTGCGTCGACGCTTGCCCCAATGGCGCTCTGGAAATCGTGGATGGCATCGCAAAGCTGGCTAATCCTGACGACTGCATCGAGTGCGGCGTTTGCGTAGGCGAGTGCCCCACCGAGTGCATCACCATGGACTAATCGACGATTCCGATTTTCCATACACGAAACGAAACCGCCCGGTTCCCGGGCGGTTTTTGCGTTCTCCGGTCCTTTGCAGGAAGCCAAAGCGGGATATTGGGGGATATAGGACAGAATATGCGTTCCCATTGAGGGGCGTCATCTCGGGTGGCGCCCTTAAGGAAGGAATTTTCCGTCCGACATGCATGATGGGCGCCTACCATGCCCCATCGGGCTTTCTGGGGTGAAATGAGCGGCATTTACATGGTGTGGGTGGAATACACCTCTTCGTCTTCCCAGAGCGCCGCAGAGCCCGTTTCCAGGCTTTTGGGGATGTCGAGCAGACGCTGGTTGGAAGATCCTCTGAACCGCAGCGTGATATCCTTCAGCTCCTGCACGAACAGCCCATCCACCATCACATCCAGACAGGAAAGCAGATCGCCGGTGCACTCGGTATGGCGGTTGCTTGCGGGGTTCAGAAGATCTTCCAGGGTATCTCCCGTATACAGCCAGATGGTCTTTTGGGGATAAGCCTGCTTCACGCGTTGTAGGAACGGCGCGAGTGTCCTTTGATTTCGGGGCTCCATGGGCTCGCCCCCGAGCACCGCCAGCCCTGCGATATAGTCCGGCTCCAGGCTCTCGATGATCTGCCGTTCGGTCTCACGGGTGAATTCCTCTCCGAAATCGAAGCTCCAGGTTTCGGGCTGGAAGCAGCCTTTGCAGTGGTGCGTGCATCCGGACACGAAAAGGGTCGTGCGCACGCCGGTGCCGTTGGCGATATCGAAGTATTTGATGGCTGCGTATCTCATAGGTTTGCTTCCTTTGCTCGATTTCCTATGCGAAAGGAGGGAACCCAAGCGCGCGGCCTGCGTTCCCTCCTTGCTGCGATTGCTATGCGCTTGTTCCTAGAGATGGAGGACGCGGTCCTTGATCTCTTCGGTGCGGCCCTGGTTCCAGAACTGGGTGCCGATGTAGCCGCAGGTACGTCGGGCCACGTTGAGCTTGGACTGGTCCCGATTATTGCAGTTGGGACATTCCCAAACCAGCTTGCCATCGTCTTCGGCGATTTGGATTTCGCCGTCGTAGCCGCAGCACTGGCAGTAGTCGGACTTGGTGTTGAGCTCTGCGTACATGATGTTGTCGTAGATATAGCGCAGCACGCCGATGACCGCTTCCAGGTTGTCCTGCATGTCGGGAACTTCGATGTAGCTGATGGCTCCGCCGGGGGACAGGCGCTGGAATTGGCTTTCGAACTTCAGCTTGGTGAAGGCATCGATTTCCTCGGTTACGTGGACATGGTAGCTGTTGGTGATATAGCCCTTGTCGGTGATGCCGGGGATGATGCCGAAGCGGCGCTGCAGGTTCTTGGCGAACTTGTAGGTGGTGGATTCCAGCGGGGTTCCGTAGAGGCTGAAGTCGATATCGTGCTCGGCCTTCCACTGTGCGCACTTGTCGTTCATGTGCTGCATGACGCGGACGGCGAAGGGGGTGGCTTCGGCGTCGGTGTGGGACTTGCCGGTCATGTACTTCACGCACTCGTACAGGCCCGCATAGCCCAGCGAGATGGTGGAATAACCGCCATAGAGCAGCTTGTCGATGGTCTCGCCTTTCTTCAGGCGCGCGAGTGCGCCGTACTGCCACAGGATGGGGGCCGCGTCGGAGACGGTGCCCTTCAGGCGGTTGTGGCGGCACATGAGCGCCTTATGGCACAGCTCCAAGCGCTGGTCGAAGATCTGCCAGAAGCTGTTCATGTCGCCTTTGGAAGACAGCGCGACGTCGACCAGGTTGATGGTCACGACGCCCTGGTTGAATCGGCCGTAGTACTTGGGCTTGCTGGGATCGTAGTTGGAGACGCCGGCGACGTTGTCGAAGCCGTTTCCGGAGCGGTCGGGGGTCAGGAAGGAGCGGCATCCCATGCAGGTGTAGCAGTCGCCCTCGCCGTTGCCGTTGACCTTGTATTCCAGCATCTTCTTCTCGGAGATGTAGTCGGGCACCATGCGCCTTGCAGTGCACTTGGCGGCCATCTGGGTGAGGTAGAAGTACGGTGCGTCTTCCGTCAGGTTGTCGGGCTCGAGCACGTAGATGAGCTTGGGGAATGCGGGGGTGATCCAGACGCCCTGCTCGTTCTTCACGCCCTCGTGGCGCTGGCGCAGCATTTCCTCGATGCACATGGCCAAGTCGCGCTTTTCCACTTCGTTCTTCGCTTCGTTCAGGTACATGAACACGGTGATGAAGGGGGCCTGGCCGTTGGTGGTCATGAGGGTGACGACCTGGTACTGGATGGTCTGCACGCCGCGGCGGATTTCGTCGCGCACGCGGGCTTCGACGACTGCGTCGAGCTGCTCGGGGTCTGCGTTGAAGCCGAAGGCGTTCATTTCCGCTTCAACCTGACGGCGGATCTTCTGGCGACTGACGTCGACGAAGGGCGCAAGATGTGCGAGCGAGATGCTCTGGCCGCCGTACTGGCAGCTCGCAACCTGAGCGATGATCTGCGTCGCGATATTGCAGGCGGTGCTGAAGCTATGCGGCTTCTCGATGAGGGTGCCGGAGATGACGGTGCCGTTCTGGAGCATGTCTTCCAGGTTCACCAGGTCGCAGTTGTGCATGCGCTGTGCATAGTAGTCGGAGTCGTGGAAGTGGATGATGCCGTTTTCGTGGGCTTCCACCACGTCGCGGGGGAGCAGCATGCGGGTTGCCAGGTCCTTGGACACCTCGCCCGCCATGTAGTCGCGCTGGACGGACACCACGGTGGGATTCTTGTTCGAGTTCTCCTGCTTCACTTCTTCGTTGTTGCATTCGATCAGCGACAGGATCTTGTCGTCGGTGGTGTTGGACTGACGCTTCAGGTTCTGCACGTAGCGGTAGATGATGTACTTGCGCGCAACCTCGAAGGCGCCCAGGGCCATGATCTGGTCTTCGACCATGTCCTGGATTTCCTCGACGGCGGGGGCGTGGCCGCAGGCCTCGCACTCGACGGTGACGTTGTTGGCTGCAGTGAGGATCTGCTCGGGGGTGAGCGCGTTTTCAGGAGAGACCTCGCGGTTGGCCTTGGAGATGGCGTGGACTATCTTGGTAACGTCGAAAACCACTTCCGAGCCATTGCGTTTGATGACTTTCATGGTCCCTTCCTTTCGGTGTGTTCGGCGTATCGTGTATCGTTTCGGTTAATTGTAACTAATTAAGTCACAATTATTATGGTCTGTTACTGTTTTCCCTTATTTCGACTTTGAATACAATACTTGATTTGTCCAGCGGAATGAATACCTAGATAAGCAGCACCAAAGATATTGCGCATAAAGCAGACTACACACACAACATATTGTGTCCTAATTGGTCTTTCTGCGGAAGACCGTGCGGAAGCAAAGGGTCAATAATGGTACATGACAGCATCCGCTGGGACATTTCCCGGCGCGTGTACTGGGGGTATGGGGCTTCTGTGTGCAGATGCGCTTTTCGGGGTTTGGGAGTCTGCTTGTGGTTAGCGGGCGCTTATCCGACGATGTTGCGTTCCTTGAATTCGGCATAGACGGTGCGCAGCATCAGGTCGGTGTCGTCCAGGCCCAGATGGCGCTCTGCCTGGTCGGGTGCCAGGGTTCCGCGGCGGCGTGCCCAGTTCTCCAACGATGCGGGATGGGAGTCGAAGGGGAGCTTGCGTACTTCTGGGTCGAGTTCGCGGCAGATGCTGCGGCTGTCGATGGGGATGATCTGGCCTGCCTTGCGGGCCTCGGCGTAACCGTCCAGGTTGAGCATGAACCAGGCGTCCTCGAAGGCGGCATTGTGCGCCATGAAGGGGCGCTTCTTCATGATCTTGAGCAGCTCCGCCTGCATCTTCTTGTCTTCCCTGAAAGGGGTCCGCCCTTCGAGCTGCTCCCACGTGATCTGATGGATGCGCTGCAGGGGGACGCCGGCTTCGCGATAGATTTCGGGGATGCCGCAGAATGCGGAGCAGGAATCGTAGGGGGTTCCGGCGTTTTCCCCGGAAAGGTCCATCAGCTCGAAACCGACGTTGATGATGTATCCGCGGTCGGGTTCGCGGCTGGTGGTTTCGATGTCGATGCCCAGGATGGTCCCTTTCACCTGCTTGGAGGCGTAGGCCACGCCCAAGGTGGAGTTCGCGCGCATGATCTCCTTTTGGATGGTCTCGGGCTTGCGGTGCTGCAGGGCGGCGATGCCGCGGAGCACGTCGTTTTCCGAAAGGCCGCGGGAAAGGTTGAGTCCGCGGATGTTCTCCAGGGCGATGGCATCCATGTTGTCGCACAGCGCGCGGTTGCGGTCGGCGAGCTCGCGAACCAGGTCGTAGGAGAAGCCCGGGTTCTCGGATGCGAACCATTCCTCGTGCAGGCACTTGATGGCCTGCTCGTTGTTCTCGCGTTCGGCGTTCAGATTCGCCTCGTCGAAGCCGAAGAGGAATTCGGGTACGAAAAGCGTCGATGCGTGCTCGATTGCCTGGGAGAGGTTCATGTTGCCATCCGACCTTTCTGTGGGCCTTGCGGGAGTGTTGGAAAAGCGCCGGGCGCCTGTTACATTGCTGCCGGGTATCCGTAAGGATTGGGCACGAAACTATATGTTAGCGCGAAGCGGACGCGCCTGCGATGTTCTTTTTCGGGAAAGGGGCGTTCCGGTCCTTTTGCCGATACGGCCCCTTGCAATGCGATCGGGCTGTGTGCAACACTTTCCCTGATGCGAAAAGGGACATTACGGGGACAGGGGGAGGCAGTGTCCAGAAGACCCAACCAGAAGCTCAAGATCCTCTATCTTCGCCAGATGCTGCTCGAGCAGACCGATGACGAATACGGCCTTTCCATGGCGCAGATCATCGCGAACCTGGCGGAATTGGGCATCCCGGCGGAACGCAAGGCGATATACCGCGATTTGGATTCCCTGCGCGAATTCGGCATGGACATCATCAAACGCGCTAACGAGAAGACGGGCGTGACCGAATACGCCATCGGCAAGCGCGATTTCGAATTCCCCGAATTGCTGTTGTTGGTGGACGCGGTGCAGAGTTCCCGCTTCCTTACCACGAAGAAATGCATGGCCTTGGTGGAAAGCATCCGCAAGCTCGCTTCCTCCCGTCAGGGGAAGGACCTGATGGGCCGCGTCCACGTCGACGGGCGCATCAAGATGCAGAACGAGAGCGTGTATTACAACATCAACGACATCCAGCAGGCCATTTCGCGCAGGCGCAAGATCACCTTCTGCTACCGCGTGTACGATCTGGAGAAGAATTCCATCAAGCGCAAGGACGGCAGGACCTATGTGGAGAATCCGGTCTGCCTTATCTACAGCAACGATTTCTATTACCTGATCACCTTCAACGACAAGCACGAGACCTTCGTCACCTACCGGGTGGACCGCATGTGCAATATCAAGGTCTCCGATGAGATGGCGACGCGCAACGAGCAGATCGCATCCTTCGATCCCGATGCGCATGTCGCCCAGACATTCGGCATGTTCGGCGGGCAGCTGAACACGGTGGAGATCGAAATCGGGTCCTCGAGCGTCGGGTCCTTCATCGACCGTTTCGGCAAAGGGGTGGATATGACCCGCATCGATGCGGAGCGCGCCCTGGTCCGTGTCGAGGTTGCGGTGGGGGGAACCTTCTTCGCCTGGCTCGCCCAGTTCGGCACGGATGTGCGCATCGTGGGCCCCGACGAGGTGGCCGAGCGCTATGTTTCATTCCTGAAGGAGATAACGGGGTCCTACGAAACGGTTTGATGCCCGCAGGCTTTCCCGTTCCTTCGAGGTGGTATGCTGATTCGCGGGACAGTCCGGCGCGATCGCTGAAACGCATCATCGCTGCAGGATTGTGCCCAGGGTATTTCGAGAGGGAAGACAGGAGCAGGAATGACCCAGAAGGTTCCGTTCAAGGCCTTGGCGTTTTCCTTCACCGACCGTGCGCATGGGCGCATGACGGTGAGGATGAAGCATCTTGAAGGGGAAGAGGCGCCCGCGGCGGCTGCAGGCGACCCGTATCTGCTCCATATCGAGCAGGGCCCTGCCGAACGCACCGTCGTGAAGTTCGACAAGGGGGCAAGCCTCGATATCGCTTCGGGCCTTTGCACGCAGCTGCTCGAAGCGGGTGTATTCAGTTGGGACGAGACCTTCCCCGATGATCCCACCGTGGGCCCGTCCCGTTGGATGCTCAATATCGTGTTGGAGCCCGGGGTGTTCGAAGTGCACGTGCGCGGCGGCAGCATGTATCCGCAGGGCTTCGATGCCATGATGGAGGCCTTCTACGGGCTCGGCCTGCCCAAACCCGAAGAAGCCGGATCCCAGAGGCAGGGTTTTTCCGGGATGCCCTTTGCGGGTGCGGGGGGATTGGGTGCGTTCAATCCTGCGGCGCTTCAGGGTTTATTCGACCAGATGCAGCGCATGATGGGCTCTTCCGGTGCGGGCGGTGCCGGTCTGGAGGAATTCCAGATGGTCATGCGCGATATCCGGGAAAATCCCCAGCGGATGCAGGAGCTGATGCGCTCCGAGTTCCGCAGCATGCCGGCAGAGCAGCGCAATGCCATGCTCGACATGCTTGCGGCAACGGGACTGGGCACCCGCGATTGGTGGGAGCGCTTTTTCTTGGGATAGGCGCGCAGCCGGGGCACAAACGGGTGTGCCGGGCTGCGCGGTTTAATAAGCTTTGGTGACTAGAAGCTTGCCGATTGCGATCCGCGGATCCGCAGTTCGGCGGAATAGAAGGCCGCAAGTGCGCGGATACCCAGCAGGGTATCGAGCGCGCCCGTGGTCTCGAATGAGGAATGCATTGCCAGTTGGGGCATTCCCACGTCCACTGCGTGCATGCTCGTCTGGATATTCGAGAGGTTCCCTAAGGTCGATCCCCCTGCCGAGTCGCTGCGGTTGGCGAAGGTCTGGAAGGGGACGTTGGCCTTTGCACAGATGCCTTCGAAAACAGCACGGCTGAAGGCGTCCGTGGTGTATTTCTGGTTGGAGGATTCCTTCACGACGATGCCCTTGTTCAGAAGCGGCCTGTTGCGTTCGTCGGCTTTTTCCGGATGGTTGGGGTGCAGCGCGTGGGCGTTGTCACAGCTTACCAGGAAGGAAGATGCCTGGGCGCGCAGGAAGCCCTCTTCTCCGGCGTCCAATGCGATGCAGCAGCGCCTCAGGGTGTCCTTAAGCAGGGTACCCATGGCCCCCTGCTTGGTGTTGGAGCCCACTTCTTCATTATCGAAGCATGCAAGCACCGTGATCGCCGTTTCGTTTTCGCTTGCCAGGAAGGCTTGCAGGCAGGCGAAGGTGCCCTGCAGGTTGTCGAGCTTCGGCGCGCTGAAGAATTCCCTTTCCGCTCCCCAGGTGGTGGGTTTCTGGCGGTTGACCAGGGACAACTCGCTGGAAAGGACGTCTTCGGGCCGGGTGCGGGCTTCCTGCGCTACCAGCTGGGAGAAGGATTCTTCCCCCAGCTCGCCTGCGGAAAGCAGGGGGCGCAGGTCGATCTGGTGGTTCAGTTGGATGCCCTTATTCACCTGATGGTTCATGTGTATGGCAAGGTTGGGGATGAGCAGCAGGTCGCGGTCGAAGTGCACCAGCCTGCTCTCGATGCCTGTTTCGGTTCGGACGAGCACCCGTCCTGCAAGCGTGAGCGGGCGGTCCAGCCAAGTTGAATCGATCATCCCGCCGTAGCCTTCGACGTTGAGGGTCAGATAACCTTCTATCCCTTTCAGGGTAGGGACGTGCTTTACCTTGAAGGAGGGCGAATCGGTATGCGTGGCGGCTATTTGGAAGCTTATGGGGGTGTCGGGGCCGATTTCGTGGGGCAATTTGAACGCGACGACGGCCGAACCGTTGCGCGTGGTGAAGTAGCCTTTTCCTGGTTCGAGCTTCCAGGGGTCCTGTTCTCCCAAGAACGAGAAGCTGTTTTCTTCGAGCCGTTCGGTAATCTCTTCAACCGTATGGAAGGGGCTGGGGCTTTGTTGGATGAAGCTGGCCAGGCGGGTATTGATGCCATCGAACACGTTTAAGCTTTTCTGCATAAATACTCCTTCGGGAAAGATACTTCAGTATGTCGTTTTTGGAAAACGAAGCATTCTAACAGGGTGTATACAATCAGTAAATAATGATTACTAACACCGATAGGAAATAGTATTGAAACAATCTTTTTCCGTACCTATACTGTGCCGCCGGTAGTCCTCGATACCCTGCGTTCTGCGGCAGGAGGGGGCGTATCATCTCCGTTTCTGCGGGAGATTATCGCATGTCGGCGTTGCGATGCGGCAGTTTGCATCGGGTGCCGATCGGCATATTCGGTTGGTTCCCGGCCATATGGGGATTATCCAGTCCGTGTGAATGCGTGGGCTGGTTTTTTACGTGTGGCTTGGGATTTGAAAGGAGCGTAGATGGATTTCTTCTACAAGAGGTCGGGCCTTATCGTTGCGGGCCTGATCTTCGGCGTGCTCACCGCCGTTCTGGCGTTTGCGGGCAATCCCGCGAACATGGCGATTTGCGCCGCGTGCTTCATCCGCGACGTCGCCGGTTCTTTGAAGCTTCATTCCGCTGAGCCCGTACAGTATTTCCGCCCCGAGATCGTGGGCATGGTGGTGGGTGCCTTCCTGATCGCCATTGCGACCAAGGAATACCGTTCCACTGCGGGTTCTTCCCCCATGGTCCGTTTCGCGCTGGGCTTCATCATGATGATCGGCGCCCTGGTGTTCTTGGGCTGCCCCCTGCGCATGGTCATCCGCATGGCTGCCGGCGACCTGAACGCCTGGATCGGCTTGATCGGCTTCGTTCTGGGCACGGGCACCGGTGCCTTCTTCCTGAACAAGGGCTTTTCCCTGGGTAGGGAATACGACACCGGCAAGGCGGCGGGTGCCGTACTGACCGTGGTGCTGACCCTGCTGTTCATCCTGGCGATTTCCGGTCTCATCGCGGTTGCCGCGAGCGAGAAGGGTCCCGGCTCCATGCATGCCCCTTGGATCCTCGCGCTCGTTGTCGCAATCGTCATCGGCGCTCTGGCGCAGAAGACCCGTCTGTGCTTTGCATCCGGCTTCCGTAATGCATGGCTGATGCGCGACTTCACCATGCTTCTGCCCATCGCCGGCATTTTCGTCATCATGCTGGTGTACAACATCGCTACCGGCAACTTCCATCTGAGCACTGCAGGCCAGCCCATCGCCCACTCCCAGCAGCTGTGGAACATCCTGGGCCTGTATGCGGTCGGCTTCGCTGCCGTTCTTGCCGGCGGTTGCCCCCTGCGTCAGATGATCATGGCCGGCCGGGGTTCCAGCGACGCTGCCGTGACCTTCCTGGGCCTGCTCGTGGGTGCTGCCTTCGCCCATAACTTCGGTTGGGCGGGTGCTGCCGCTGCCGCGGCAACCGATACCACCCCTGCCGTTGCCGGCGGTCCTGCGCTGGCAGGCCAGGTCGCCCTGGTTGTCTGCATCGTCGTGCTGTTCATCATCGCGGGCGTGAACATCCAGAAGAAGAAGGCTGTTGTGGTCAAGCAGGTTCCCGACACCACCGCTTCCGAAGCGTAATCGGAACGTACCGACAAGGAGGAGAACATGATTCAGGTTGATGCACGCGGTCTTTCCTGCCCCGAGCCCCTGTTGCGCACCAAGGAGGTTCTGGACGAGTATCCCAACGAGGTCGTGCAGACTATCGTGAGCGATGTGAACGCACGCGAGAACGTGAAGAATCTCGGTCTGCGCCGTCGCAAGGACGTCGAGGTGAAGCAGGAAGGCCAGGACTTCTACATCACCATCAAATAGCATCCAAGAGGAGGATCATGCGGAAAAGGAAAGAGGAGCGGCTGGTAGTGTCTTTCCATACCACCACCGATGCCGTGGCGATGCGCGCTCTGGGGAAGTCCGCGGGCCTGCGTGGGAGGATGATCCCCGTGCCCCGGCAGATTTCGGCGGGATGCGGCTTGGCGTGGAGCGAGCCTGCGGACAATGCCGATGCCCTGCACAGGGCGATCGAATCGCATACACTCGAGTACGAGGCGATCACTCCGTTGGAATTGTAAGATGAAAAAGCCGCCCTGAACTGGGGCGGCTGTTTTTTGGAGGGAAGTTTGCCCTGTGTGCGGGTATACTCTACCCTCATGGAAAAGACTCGTGACAAATTCAATCTCAAACGCGTGAAGATGGCATTTGCGACCGTGCTTGCGCTCGTCGCGCTGGCGGGTGTCCTCCAAGTCGCGCTGGCGGTGCTTTCGCTGGCGGATGCCGGGGTCATGCCGGACGCCGAGGCTGGCAGCGATGGGGCGGCAATGGATAAGGGCCTTCTGGGCGATATCGTCCTGGATGGCGGTGCCATTTCCGCCGATACGGTCGACGCCCTTGCCGTTGAGAAACGCAATTTCACCTCGCATGTGGAATTTATCGACCAATACGAGGTTCTGCCTGCCGGATGCGAGATCATGTCTCTTACCGTGGTGCTGCGCAGCATGGGATACGATGTCGATCCGCTGGACCTTGCCGATAACTATGTCGACATGAGCGGGGTTTTCCCTACGGGCTTTTCCGGCTCACCCTACACGAATGGGGGCGGGCTGCCCCCGTGTATCGTTGCTGCCGGCGAAGCGTGGCTCGGTGAGCACGCAGAAGGGTATCATGCCCACGATACGACCGGATCACCCTTCGATGCGCTGGCTGCGTTGGTCGAGGGGGGATATCCGGTTTCGATATGGGTTACCGAAGGAATGGTGGCTCCATCTAACGTAGAGCCTTCCGGGGATTACCTGTGGTATTGGCCCGAGCACTGCATCACCGTTTACGGCGCAGAGGGGGACCGGGTGCTTGTCTGCGACACCATTTACGGGATGATGGAATACCCCCGCGCCGAATTCATCGAGATTTACGAGGCGTGCGGAAGCATGTCCGCAGCAATCCTTCCCGTCTAATATTCTTCCCAACAAAGGTCGTTCCGGAAACCCGAACCTGCGTGTTCGGGTTTATCATGTTGGGTGGCTTATCGGCTTGTGCGGAAAGGTGTCTTCATGGAGTACGAGGGACAGATCTGCAGGGCGCCGCAGGAGCGCGCCTCGTTCATGCTTCCCATCATGGTGGGCTGCTCGTATAACAGATGCAAGTTCTGCAACCTGTTCAGGCACCTGTCTTTCCGTGTCCTCCCCCTCGAACAGGTCGAGGCGGAACTTGCGCGCGTCCGTTCGGTCGGAGGAAAGCCCAAGAAAGTATTCCTGGGCGACGGGAACGCCTTCGATCTCCCTATGAGTCACCTGGAAAAGGTAATCGGCCTGATTCACGAATACCTTCCCGATTGCAGCGCGATCAACATGGATGCGACGGTGACGGGAATCGGGCGCAAGACCGACGAGGAGCTGGCGTGGCTTGCCCAGGCCGGCGTGAGCCATCTGTACCTGGGTATCGAAAGCGGTTTGGACGACGTGCTGGAGTTCATGGACAAGGACCACAGGAATGACGGGGCGCGCCAGGCCATCCATCGCATCCAGGAAGCGGGCATGCACTTCGATGCCCACATCATGACCGGTATCGCCGGTGCGGGCAGGGGAGAAGAAAACGCCCGCGCCCTTGCCGCCTTCCTGAACGAAACTCATCCTGCCCATGTGGTGAACTTCTCGCTGTTTCTTCACGAGGAGGTTCCCCTGTTCCAGGAGATACGGGAAGGGCGCTACCGTGCGGCGAGCGAGGGAGAAAGCGTCCGAGAGGAAATGCTGCTCTTGCAGCTTTTGTGCGAGGGAACGGACGAAAGCCGTCCCATCAAATACGAGGGCTTCCATGACTTTCTGGGTTGCAGGGTGAGCGGCATGCTTCCGAAGGATGGCCCGAAGATGATCGGGAAGCTCGAAAAACTGCTTGCCGACCATCTTGAGGCGGATAAGACCTATTCTTTCGTGCGAGGGGAATGCCCGGTCCTGCTCACGCAAGACGGCAAGGTGATTTATTCCACCACCCTGCCGGGAGAGTAGGGCACAAGGCTTCCGAAAGGGCCGCTGTGCGCAGTCGTATGATGCAAAAAGGGAACGGGCAGGATGTCGAAGGCGAAAAAGCGCAATATCGAGACGACCAAGCTGTTCAGGAACTATCTTGTCCAGCTGTGCCTTCGTGCGGTTTTGCTTTCGGTGGCTGTGGTTTTGTGGTTCACCAGGCCGGATTTGCTCGAGATACGCGGAATCGCATCCAATCCTTCCTCGCATGCGTTCGCAATCGTACTGTTCGTGTTCCTTACGCTGGATTTTTCCACGAAGCTCACGACGCGTTCGAAGATTGCAATCGGTAGCATGAAGCAGTACAAGCATTTCCAGATCCCCACGACAAGGACCGCAGGGAAGGGGGCGGACGAGCTGTTCGATTACTTCCGCTCCTTGGCGGCAAGCGGGGGCGAGCGGCACGCGCAGATGCATTTCCATCCCATCGAAGCTGCACGCGAGGCGCTTTCGGAATTGAGGGGGCAGCTTCGCCAGGGAGGTGCCGATGCCATGGCGGCTGCCAAGCAGACGCTTCGTGATGTCGATGTGCTGCGCCTCCTCCCGTTTTCCGATGACGATTTGGATGTGTCCCAGGAAATCCGTTCGTCCTTCCGGAAGCGGCGCTTGAACGAGGTGGCGGGCGTGATCGTGGCGTGGATCCTTCTGAACGCCTGCATCGCCATGGCACTCTACATCCTAGGCATGCTTGACGAGCGGGCATGCGTCGGTTGGACCTGCCTGTATTTCGTCTTCGACATGGTCTGTGTGGTGTTCTGGTGTCCCCTGCAGCTGCTGTTCATGCGCAACCGCTGCTGCACCACCTGCCAGATATTCAATTGGGATGCGATCATGGCGGTCACGCCCCTCATGTTCGCGCCCTGCTGGTATTCGGCGGTGCTGGTGGCACTTGCCCTGGTGGTGCTGCTCAGGTGGGAAATCAGCGCCTTTATCTATCCCGAGCGCTTCTTCGAGGAAACCAACGCTTCGCTTTCCTGCGCGAACTGCAGAGATAAGCTGTGCAAGCTGAGGGAGCCCATCTTCGAGTCGCTTGCTCCCACGTCCAAGCGCGGCGATATCAAATAGTCCCGAAAATGGAACGACCGGACGGTTTCCCGATCCGGTCGTTTGAGTTTGCGCTTACAGGATGGCCGATGCCGTCCGATAGGTCAAGCGAGTTTGCCGACCTGTTGATTGGCGGTGGCATTCGGCACCGTTTCGATGCATTTCCGCTCCTGAAAACACAGACAGTGGTGGGAAATCGGCTGATTCCCACAATATCTTGCGTCGTTTCGCGTGATACCGTGCAGGTCCATGCGTGCGGGTCCGTATCGGCTGCCGGGGGTGGGCGCTGTCTTCGGCACTCGCATTCCAGCGACGCGGGTGGCGCTTGCGGTTTAGCGCTACAGCTTTGCCAGGAAGGCTTCCAGGCGGTTCAGGCCCTCGTTGATGTTGTCGATCGAGCAGCAGTAGGACAGGCGGATGTGGCCTTCGGCCCCGAAGCAGGAGCCGGGGATGAAGGCGACACCGGCTTCCTTGATCAGTCGTTCGCACAGCTCGTCGGAGCCGATCCCGAACTTCTGGATGTTGGGCAGCGCGTAGAAGGCGCCTTCGGGGGTGACCACGTCGAGTCCCATGGCATCGAGACGGTCCAAGACCAGCTCGCGGCGCTTGCGGTAGATTTCCAGGGTCGGTGCAACGTCGGTGGTGAGGGCTTTGGCGGCGGCGTTCTGGACGAAGGAGGGCACGCTCGAGATGTTGAACTGCTGGATCTTGCCTGCCGCGGTGATGAAAGCCTCATCGGCGGCAATCCATCCCAGGCGCCAGCCAGTCATCGCGTAGGGCTTGGAGAAGCTGTCGCAGATGACGGTGCGGTCGCGCAGTTCGGGGAAGCTTTCGCCGAAGCTCTTGTATCCGTCGGCGTAGACGAGCCTGCCATAGACGTCGTCGCAGATGACGTAGAAGTCGTTCTCGCGCGCGGCGTCGGCGATGGCCTGGAGGCTCTGGGCGTTGAGGATGCAGCCGGTGGGGTTGTTGGGGGTGTTGAGCACGATGGCCTTGGTGCGGGGGCTCACCGCATCGGCCAGCATTTCGGGGGTAACCTGGAAGTTGTTCGCGCTGGTATCCACGATGATGGGGGTTGCGCCGTTCAGGCTGGTCACCGAGGCGTAGAGCGTATAGGCGGGTGCCAGGATGATCACTTCGTCGCCCGGATCGAGCACGGTGGACAGGGATACGAAGAGCGCCTGCGTTGCACCGACGGTCACGATGATCTCGTCGGAACTGTAGTTGAGTCCGCGGGTCTTCTCGTGCTCGGCTATCGCCTCGCGCAGGAAGGGCTTGCCGTTGTTGGGCGGATAGTGGGTGTCGTTGGCGGCCAACTGGACATTGACCAGTTCCTTGATTTCCTCTGCGGTGTTCAGGTCGGGTTCGCCCAAAGTCAGGCTGATGCAGCCCGGGGTTTCCGCACCCATGACGGCGAACTTGCGGATGGCGGATTTCTCCAGGTTCTGCAGGGTAGATTTGGTGGTGAGGGGCATCGCTTCTCCTTATAGGAAAGCTGCCGACCAAGCGGCCGGCAGCATGGTTGACTGATGTAAGGGGTGGGCACCTTCGGCAGTCGAAGGGCTTACAGCGCGGCCTTGATGGCTGCCAGCAGCTCGTCGTATTCCTCGTAAGCGGGAAGCTCGGGATGGTCTGCCTTGATGGCGTCGGTGCTGCGGAACAGGAAGCCGGCCTTGCTGTTCAAGATCATGCCCAGGTCGTTGAAGCTGTCGCCGCTCGCGATGGTTTCCATGCCGCAGGACTGCAGGGCGCGCACGGTGGTGAGCTTGCTCTGCTCGCAGCGCATCTTGTAGTCGGCGATCTTGCCGTTTTCGTCCACAACCAGTTCGTTACAGAAGATGGTGGGCCAGCCCAGCTTCTTCATCAGAGGCTGTGCGAACTGGGAGAAGGTGTCGGAGATGATGATCACCTGGGTGATGGCGCGCAGCTCGTCCAGGAATTCGCGGGCACCGGGCATGGGATCGATGGTGGCGATGGTGTCCTGGATCTCCTTCAAGCCCAGGCCGTTCTTTTCCAGGATGTCCAGGCGGAACTGCATGAGCTTGTCGTAGTCGGGTTCGTCGCGGGTGGTGCGGGCGAGTTCGGGAATGCCGGTTGCCTTGGAGAATTCAATCCAGATTTCGGGAACCAGTACGCCTTCCAGGTCCAAGCACACGACGTTCATGTCATTCCTCCTCAATTTGTCATGCCTGCGAACAGGGCATTGCCTCGATTAACAGCACAATAATGCCACCTTGGGCGGGGAAATGGGTTTCGCATTGGAAAAAAGGCGACGAAAAGCGTGCGAGCGCCCAGAAATGGGGCGCTCGCAGGGAATCGCATTTTCTTCTAGCGGTTGGTTAGAGCCTGATCCACATGGCGGGGCGTACGGACAGGTAGTAATAGGCACCGTAGCCTTCTTCGCAGATGGTACCGTCGGAATAGATGAAGGAAGTATTGTTCCGGGTTCCGCCGGGGGAGCGCAGCCACCAGTCGCCGGTTGCCTTGCGCTGTTGCTCGGTCATCAGGCTCTGGGCCTCTTCCATGGAAAGGCAGAACACGTAGTCGTCGGTGTCGCCGCAGCCCTTGGTACCGAAGGCGGGGTTGGCGGGGTTCTCGTTGGTAACCAACAGGATCTTCGCACGGTCTGCTGCGGTGAAGGATTCCAGGAACTTGCCGTTGAGCCTTTTTCGCAGGGTGCAGGATGCCCAGGCGGTTGCGGCCATCTTCTTGTGGAACTGGGTGTCGGGCATGATGGAGTCCTCGGTGATGATCAGGATGTCGCCGCCATCCCTCTTCAGGACTAGCCAGGAATACCCGCCGAAGGTGATGGTGCTTCCCACCTTGCAGGATGCATCCTTGATTTCGGTGACGGTTTCGAACTTGTCTACCGGGCAACCGCAGTTCAGGCACATTTGGGCCCAGCTGGATACGTCATGTCCGCATTCGGGGCAATTCAGCAGAGTCATAGAAGACCTCCTCTTTGCGTGATTCAACTGGCCTTATGGTACACCAAGCCGCTTGGTTTGGGGTGAAGCTTAACGCTTGTAACGATAGCAGCCCATACGAACGGATGTACGTATGGGCTGCTATAATGAAAATGCTGGCATGGTCCTGATACGGGTGGTGCTTCCAAGGGAAGGAGGTGCCTCCATGAGCGATTTGAGCTTCATCTCGGAAGTCTGCGACTGCGCAAGCTGCGCGTTCAGCTTCTTTACCGTGATCCTCGTTCTGAAAGAGCACGGCTTGTTTGAAGACATCCGGTTCCGCTTGAAAAGGTCGGAAATCGGTAAGCGAAAAACGTTAAAGGACGACCTAGTAGAAAAATAATGAGCCAGGTGGAGCTGGCTCATTAAAAACTCTAGCGCCGCCCGTACACGCCACGGGCCTTGCCAGTTCCCATTTTACCATGCGCAAAGCGCTCCGGATCAACCGGAGCGCTTTGTTGCCTTTGATGCGCTGGAGGCCATTCGGTCGAGGACTGAGGGCTTTGCGCTGCTTGGGGCAACTGGCTTCTGTCGAAGATAAAGAAACGTTAGAACTTGAAGCTTATCTCGAAGACCTCATCAATGCCATCGTAGATGTTGTCCGAAGGGTAAGGCGCTCCCGGATCGAGGGGCATGCCGTAATAGAGCGTCAGGGTTTCCGCCTTTTCGATCATGGCTTCAGGGATTTCGAAGTAAAGCTCTCCGCTGATTGTCTGAAGGGGTTGTATGTCGTGGATATTTGCTAATGTGCGATAAAGAAGTAATAGAAGTGTAAAAAATTTTGCCGTTCCTATCCGGCACTTAGGGCTGTGTCGGATAGGTCAGGCGTTAGGCTTCCGGCAAGTCTATCTTGCCGACAAAGCTGTAA